>Ga0315549_1002055_pt1 | contig 19770 bp, 20 predicted proteins | sample SalMarSW160200MG_FD_203101 | JGI IMG/M metagenome (GOLD analysis project Ga0315549, IMG submission 203101) | Salt marsh sediment microbial communities from the Plum Island Ecosystem LTER, Massachusetts, United States - Salt Marsh Sediment SW1601-200 ... | reverse complement strand
TAGTGGACCTCCAGGCGGTCCTGCCGGGGAACTGGGCAAAGTGATCAGGGCCGTGCAGGCTGCGGATGCACACCCTTACGACTTCGCAGGCCTGGACCTCGTAGATCAGCTGATTGACACCTACAAAGATTCCACCGGGAGGTATCACCTCAACAAGATCTTCTCCCACGACCTGGCGCTGATCGCCTTGCACGCCGTGAGCGAGACCATTGGGGCCCAGGCGCTGGCGACCGTCGAAAACGAACAGCTTGCGGAAGGCGGTTGGCCCTGGGCCTGGGATATGACCACTGCGGACGTGGATAGCACCGGGCTCAGCCTACAAGCCATCGTCGCTGCTGGCGGTCCGACTTCCCCCGCCGTGACCGAAGACGCCGCCGCCTTCTTGGAGAGCCTTCGCTTCCCGGACGGCGGGTATCCCGATCTCGCGACGCACACCGAGACCAACTGCAACTCCACCGCGCTCGCCATTCAAGGTATGCTGGCCGCAGGGATATACCGCGAGCAACCCCTCATCATACCCCTGGAGACAGGCGGCATCTCCAGTTCCTGGGACGCCCTCCTGGCGTTCCAGGAACCATCCGGTAGCTTTGCCTTCACCGCCAGCGGCCCGGAGAGCCGTCTCCTGGCTACTCTCGAGGCCATCCAGGCGCTTGTGTCTCCACTGTATCCAGACTACGAAACATTGTCTGAGGGAGACGACACAATCGCTGGAACCGTGTACGCTCGCCTGACCTGCGGCGACGGCCTGGAGATCGTTGCCCCGTACTCCGGCGACGACAACAACGACGGGACAGCCTCTCTGAGCTACCGCGTCGAGGGAGAGACTTCTTCGTGGAGTCCGCCGAGCGACATGGGCAAGACGGGAATCTCGTACCTTCTGCTGCCACACCTCCACGCAGGAGCCACCTACGAGATCCAGGTTACCTACCATGACGATGACCCTGATGGAGTGTTGGGTGAGGGAGCCCAGCATCTGACCGTTCACGAGGGGAATGCCTGCATACCCCTGGCCCTGAGAGCCTACACAGGTTAGAGGGCCCGCTACAAAGGCAGTCCTGTGGAAGCGCGCAGAGGGAGGTGAAGGCGATGTAGAGGTCATGGCGACCCCGGACTCTAGCAGCCCGGAGATGGATGAACAACGAAGAAGGAAGGGATAACGGTGAAGGGGAAAAGGCATTCAAGGCTCCTTGTGATGGTACTTGCCATCATGGTGACCACGATGCTGTTGCCGGCGGCCACAACCCTCGGTGCCAATGGAGGGACGGTTGGACTCTACGTGCAGTACGGCGACGGCAAGGTCGAGACGTATTGTCTACAGACGACAACGCCCATAAGGTATCTCGAAGCGCTGATCGCGGCCGAAGACATGGGCGGGTTCGAGGTGCAGTGGGTGGAGTTCCAAGGCCTGGGCAAAGCCCTCTGTGGGATCGATCTCCCGCCTCTTGGGACATTGAACGAAGACATCGAGGGTTGCCCGGGCGACAACTGCTGGTGCCACCCAGAGGGGTTCTTCTGGAACTACCACTATCTCCCAGCAGGGGGTGACTGGTCGTGGAGCCACTACGGAGACATGAATCTCTACAACGGCGACGTGGCAGCCTTCGTCTTCGCCGCGTGGGGAACGCAGCCCGAGACGCTGATGACTCTGGATGAGATCTGCGTCGAGGAGGAAGAACTCGTCCCAGAACCGGGCACTCTTCTACTACTGGGGAGTGGGATGACCGGTCTGGCCGGATACGTTGGTCTGAAGTCGAGGAAGTCCAAGTAAGAAATCGCTTGGCTCTCGCTAGTGCCCGGTCTGCTCGAGCGTCCGAGCGGGTGGACCGAGCATCAGATTGGGGTGCTTGATGAAGCGGACAACAGTGGGACTGCTTTTGCTCCTGACCGTGTTCGCCTTCGTGGTGGCGTCGGCCGGTCCTGCGACCCGGGCGCTGGCTCAGGGCACACAGCGAGTGGGCCTCGTGGTCAAGTTCTCTGATGGAAGTGTGTTCACCGACTGCATCGACTACACCGGGCCCGGCATGACGGGAGAGGATGTCCTTGACCAGTCCGGTCTATCCCTCGTCAAGGATTTCTCCTATGGTGGCCTGGGTGCCGCCATCTGCAAGATCGAGCACGATGGGTGCAACTACCCCCGGCAGCACTGTTTTTGCCAGTGCTCAGGTAATGGGCCGTGCAAATACTGGGCGTACTTCTACCTCAATCAGCAGGAAGGAGTGTGGGTCTACTCAGGGATGGGCGCCTCAGGGCACACCGTCCAGGCGGGCGACGTAGAGGGTTGGGCCTGGGGCAACGGTGAGGTTGGCGGATCGGATGTCGAGCCGCCACTGATCTCCTTCGAGGAGCTCTGCCCTGCACCCACCGCCACGCCGGACCCCTCTCCGCCTGTGGTGGAGTTCGAAGCCGATCCAGGCAGCATCGCTAGCGGACAGTGCTCCACGGTACGTTGGTCGGTGAAGAACGCAGGGATAGTGACTCTCAACGGCGCTGGAGTTCTCCCCGAGGACGCCAGATACGTGTGTCCGGAGGAGACCCAGACCTTTGAACTCATAGTGCTGAACGCAGCCGGCGAGTACTCTTACGAGTTGACCATCGAGGTGGCGCAGCCTACAGCCACACCTCCCCCGACAGCGACTCCAACGGCGGCCCCGTCCTCCACTCCCGGGGTGACCTCCGCATCGCCACCCTCGCCGACCTCGACGGGGATATCGGTTGAGCCCGCCTCCTCCCCTTCGGCGCCCCCAACACCGAGGCCGACGGTAGTGGCTATGGCGCGTACTGCCACGCCCAGCATTGCCTCGGAGGAAGAGACCGACGTAGCTGAACCCGGCGACGTCGCCGGTGTCGAGGCCACGAACACAGCGACGGTATTGTCAGACCCAGCACACCAGGAGACGGTGGGCATGGACAGAATCTTGCTGCTGCTGGGAGTGGGCGCGGGGACGCTGGGCTTTGGCACGCTAGCCTTCATCGCCATCACAGTGCTGCTGGTTTTGATCTACGTCCGAGCCAGGGCGCAATTCTAGGAAGGCCAACCTCTTGAGCGGGACCGAATGTACCACACCGTAACCTGGATGCTCTGGCTCTTCGCCGCATTGCTCCCCGCCATGCTGACGAGGAATCCACTGTACCTTGCTACCCTGCTGCTGGCCGTAGCGGTCGCCTACAACACCATCGGCAGGCTGTCCCCTATGGCGTCTAGCTGGGGTGTCTTCCTGAAGGCTGGCCTTATCTTGGCGACCCTCAGCGTGCTGTTCAACCTACTCACGGTCCACTACGGCGACACCGTGATGTTCACGCTGCCGCGTCTGACCCTGCACCTGGGCCGCCTGGCCATTCTGGACCTCGGGGGCCAGACCACCCTGGAATCCTTGGCCTACGGGCTGACGAGCGGACTAAGCCTCGTAGCCATCCTACTCATCTTCGCCACTTTCAACGTGCTGGTCGATCACCACAGGCTGCTACGACGCACGCCTGCCTTCCTGTATCAGACAGGCATGATCACCTCGATTGCCGTCGCCTTCGTGCCGCAGATGGTGTCCAGCCTGCAAGAGATCAGGGAAGCCCAGGCCATTCGGGGGCATCGCTTTCGAGGCATACGTAACCTGCTGCCTCTCTTCGTGCCCCTGCTCACGACCGGGCTGGAGAGAGCCATCCAGTTAGCCGAGTCCATGGAAGCTCGCGGTTTCGGCAGCGTGTCTACTTCTCGAAGCAAAGGGCGCCAGACGCTACAGAGGGTGCTGATCGCCACGGCCCTCTTCGGCCTCCTGGCTGCTGCCTTTGCTCGCAGTTACTACTCCAGCGTCCCTTTGGCAAGTGTGCTCCTGGCCCTGGGCAGTGCGGCGCTGCTCGTAGGAACCCTCATGGCCATAGGCCGCGGCGTCAAGCGCAGTCGATACCATCGAGAGCTCTGGCGACGTCGCGATACACTGGTCAGCATCGCCTGTTTCACCTCGTGTGCCATCACCGCTGGCTTCTGGCTGCGCAATCCGAACGCGTTGTTCTTCTATCCCTACCCGCGGTTCTCGTTGCCTGACTTCAACGCCGTCATCGGTCTGGCGCTTCTGGCCGTCGTGACCCCCGTGCTGGCCGCACCTAAAATGAGGAGGCACAACAGTGATTGAACTGCGCGAGGTCACATACTCCTATCCGGACAGCGAGCTGCCGGTGTTAAGGAACCTGTGCCTCGAAGTAGCTGAGGGCGAGTTCCTGTTGGTCATTGGCGCGTCGGGCTCGGGCAAGTCCACACTCTTGCGCTGCTTCAATGGACTGGTGCCTCACTTCTATGGTGGTACTTTCGGCGGACAGATTCGTGTCGCGGGCCGTGACCCGCTGGTTGAGGGGCCGCGTGGCATGAGTGCCGCGGTGGGCTTCGTACTCCAGGACCCAGAAAGCCAATTCGTCGTTGATTCCGTCGAGGACGAACTCGCCTTCGCCATGGAGAACCACAACCTGGAACCATCCGTGATGCGCAAGCGCGTGGAAGAGGTTCTCGATCAACTGAACATCGCCCATCTGCGCCACCGGAAGATCAACACGCTTTCTGGGGGCGAGAAGCAAAGGGTCGCCATCGGGGCAGTCCTCAGTCTCCAGCCTGAAGTGCTGGTGCTGGACGAGCCCACGTCGCAGCTCGATCCCCAGGCCGCAGAAGAAGTCCTCACCACGCTTCAGAAACTCAACAGTGATCTGGGCTTGACTATCGTACTGTCGGAACACCGTCTCGAGCGCGTGGTGCAGTACGCGGACCGTGTGATGTATCTTCCTGGCCACGGAGAGAGCCCCCTCATCGGGCTGCCGTCTCAGGTCCTGATGCAGGTCGATCTGGTGCCTCCCCTCATCCAGGTAGCGAAAGAGTTGGAGTGGCGGCCCCTCCCCCTCACGATCAAGGAGGGTCTGCCATTCGCGAGGCACCTGAGCGCCTACCTCCAGCACAAGCAAGACTCGGAGAGCAACAACCACTCCCCGGACATGGCCCCGAAGGCTGTCGTGGACGTCAGAGATGTCTGGTTCTCATACAACGGTCACGAAGCCCTGACCGGCCTCAGTCTGTCCGTAGCACAGGCCGAGTTCGTTGCTCTCATGGGCCGCAACGGGTCTGGCAAGACCACCCTGCTCAAGCACATCGTGGGCTTGCTGCGCCCAGACCGCGGCCGAGTGGAGCTCTGGGGAGAGAACATCCGGGGTAGGGACGTTGAGGATCTCGCGAGCAGGATCGGCTACGTACCCCAGAACCCCGGCTCTGTCCTCTTTGCCGACACACTACGAGATGAGCTCGACTTCACGCGCCGCAGCCATGGACTCCCTACAGGCGGCTACGATAACCTGCTCCAGCGCCTCCACCTCTCCGACTTCGCCGACTCATACCCCAGGGACCTCAGCGGCGGAGAGCGCCAACGTGCCGCCATGGCCGCCATTCTGGTTGCCGACCCGGACGTGATCCTCCTGGACGAGCCTACCAGGGGTCTCGACTACGAACAGAAGCAATCCCTGGCCCAGTTCCTGAGGGCGTTGCAGGGCGAGGGAAAGACCGTCCTTATGTCAACACACGACGTGGAGCTGGTCGCTCAGTGTGCTGACCGAGTAGCGATTTTGGGCGAAGGAGAGATCGTCGTGGACGGGCCAACCCGTGAGGTGATGAGCAACTCGATGGTCTTCTCTTCCCAGATCAGCAAGCTGTTCCGAGATAACCGTTTCATCGCCGTGGCTGACGTCTTGCGAGCGTTGGAACGATGAGGACACGTCTCGACTCGGCCATCGGCCGCATCCTGAGCGGCCTCATCCTCACCTTGGCTACCGCGCTGGGAGTGGTGGCTTTCTTCTACCCCTTCTTCGCCCCACAACACGCGTCTGGTCAGGCGTTCATGGCCCACTCGACGGACGCCCCACTGGTCTTTGTGGTGTTGTTGCTCCTGTGCGTAGTAGTGATCATCGGCAGTCTCGAAACCGGCCAGATGAACTCGAAGATCATAGCCGTCCTGGGCATTCTGGTCGCCATCAACGCCGTGCTGCGCCTGATACCAGGGCCAGCGGGATTCACGGCCATGCTGTTCCTCCCCATCCTCTGCGGCTATGCCTACGGTGCCGATTTCGGCTTCCTCTTGGGTGCACTCTCCCTCATCGTCTCCGCCATCGTGACCGGAGGCATGGGCCCTTGGCTGCCCTACCAGATGTTCTCGGCGGGGTGGATGGGGATGGTGTCGGCCTGGCTTCCTCAACTGAAGCGGTTCGGACGGGCCGAGGTAGTCATGCTGGCACTGTGGGGAGCGGTGCTGGGGTTGGTGTTCGGGGCGATCATGAATCTCTGGTTCTGGCCGTACTTGGCGAACATCGGCGCATCGGACCACACGCAGTGGCAACCGGGCAGTGGCCTGTCGGCGACCCTGGGCAGCTACGCGGCTTTCTACGTCACTACATCGCTGTGGTGGGACACGGGTAGGGCCATCGGAAATCTTCTTCTGATTCTCCTCTTTGGCGCCCCCGTTCTGCGCTTGCTGAGGCGTTTTCAGCGACGCTTTCGTTTCGAGATGGCGTGATGGGTGATCCCCCAAGCGCCCAACAGCAGCACGCTTGCGGTAGGTGACTGCCAAAGCGCAAGTGACCAAAGGAGGCAGACAGAGTCCAGAATGACCCATAGAGACGGTCTGGTGCAGGTGTATACCGGTGACGGCCAAGGGGTCACCCTGTCCGCGGCAGGACAGGCTTTGCGTTCCGTCGGTCAAGGCTTCAGAGTATGCGTCATCCAGTTCGTTAAGGGGTGTACTGAGAGTCGCGGCTTGAAAACCGCACTCGCCAACCAGCCCAGCATCACCATCAAGCAGTTCGGTCGACACACTGCATTGCCGCCAGAAGCCCTGGAGCCCGGGGATATGAAACTCGCTGAGGAAGCGCTGGATGCCGCCGGCGAGGCAGCAACCAGCGGCGACTATGACCTGGTCATCCTAGACCAGGTCATCCTGGCTTTGGAGTGGAGGCTGATCGGGCTTCACGACGTCTTGTCGCTGCTGCGGCATAAACACAGGAACGTCGAGCTGATCCTGACCGGTTGCTGCGCCCCTCCTGAATTGATTGCCGCCGCAGACCTGGTCACAGAGATGCGGCAGAGCAAAGGGTCACCACGATGGGGGGCGGCCGTTTGCTGAGAAACCGCCCCCCGAAAGCCCCTTTCCACCAAAGGCTCAGGGCACCGATCCGCTGATCACCACACCAGTCTATCTCACGGGCGACGCACTCTCGCTAGAACTCGATGCCCCTTCGCGGAGCGACACCCTCATGCACGGGATGCTTGACTTCAGCGAAGTCGGTCACGATATCAGCCATCTTGAGCAACCAGGAAGGTGCGAAGCGACCGGTGAACACAATAGACACGGACTCCGCCTTGCCTCGGATCAATTCCTTGATCGCCTCCTGATCGATAGCGCCCCGATCCAGAAGAGGATTGATGTCGTCCAGAACGAGAAGGCTGCACTCGGCATCCCCCACCAGCTGGCCGGCTCGCTCCAGAGCAGCATCCAGCGTAGGAACAGACTCATCAAACTGGTCGAGGTACGACTCCTGGGCCGCCTGCGACCGGATGGCTATCATAGTGACCTTGCGTCCAAGATCTTGCATGCACCGTACTTCACCCAGGCTCGGTCTAAGAGGGCCCGCGAACTGGATGAACGCCGCCCTCCCGCCGTGACCCAACGCACGGCAAGCTAACCCCACGGCCGCGGTGGTCTTGCCTTTGCCGCCGCCGGTGAAGACGATCACGTTGCCCTCCAGCTGGCCTGTCGCGGTCACAACCTTACCTCGTCCCAAGAGCTATCACCCTCCCGACTATCCTAGCCCAGCTTGTGGGTCGCCTCCACAAAAGCCTTCATGTTCTCCTCGGGCACGTCTGGCCAAATGTCTCAGCCCGGCCACACAGCATTGACGCCGCTGTCGAGGATGTCCTCCAGGGCCGCCTCAATATCCTCGGGGCTGCCAGCGACCAGGACGTTGTATGGATCGAGATTGCCCAGAAGAATGACATCCTGGCCCAGTTTCTTTCTGGTTTCCCTGAGATCGTTCTTCTGATCTGCGCTGATGGCATCCGCCCCGAAGTCGGCCATCTGCTCCATGATCAGATTCGTGTCCCCGCAGATGTGCAGGATCTTGGGCGAGTCCAGAGCCGCGGAGACTTTCCGCAGATGGGGCTCGATCAAGGACCCGAACATCCTCGGGCTGAGGATATCGCCACCACCGCCCATCTCGCGCACTGTCATGTAGTCGGCACCCGCCTCCCTGTAGAGCGCGGCCAGGTCGATGAGAAAGTCCTCCAGGACGTCCAACGCCCTGTGCACGGCATCCGGCTTCTTGAAGCTCTTCTTGAAGAGATCGTCCAGCTCAAAAAGCTGTCCAGCCAGCGTGTACGGCCCCAGCACCCACGCGCCCACCGCGACCATCGTCACCCACAGTCTCCTTCACTTCCTTGATCGCATCAACCACAACGGGGATCCGACCCTTCTCCAGTGGCTTATCAGGCAACTGGAGATCCCACTCGTCCACCTTGTCCGCCACCTTCGCGGAGACAGTAGGATAGAGTATGCCATCCGCGTCTGCGTAGTAGTTGATCCCGCAGCCGAGGGCCTCTGCCTCCACACCCATGTCGAAGGGCACGACCACAGACTCCAGGCCGAACAACTTGTACGTGGAAGCCGCCGCCGAGGCCATCTTGTGGCTGTCCAGGTGTACCTCCGGAAACTTCCACCCCTGGTCCGTGAGTCCGTGCAGCGTCAGATTGCCCATGCCGCTGAACACCGGCGTGGGGTCAACCTTCTCCCCACGCAAGGTCGCCAGAGCCCCCCCGGTGGTTCATACCATTGCCTGCCATCAATACACCTCCTTATTGCCCTACTAACTGTTCCACCATGTCCGAGAACAAGAGATTCAGGGGATGGGTCTTTCCCTCAGGCAGTGTACCAGTATCATCGTACACCAAAGTCGCCAGCAAAGCCGACGCGGCTGCCACCGCCGGGAAGATACGCTGCGTCCCGGTCATGGGCCCATAAAGCATGAAATCGCTGCCCAGAGTGCTGATGGCATGAATGCCAGCATCGACACCCACGAAGCCCTTTGAGCCCCATTTCTCCCTCGCAGCTTTCCACATATAGGTGCGGTTGGAAGGCGCGCTGCCCACAGGTAGACCAAACTCTTCCTTGACCAGACTGTTGGCCAGCAGGGAGAAGGCGATGGCCGGCAGGTTCATCACCGCCGTGTCCACCAGGATGCTCTCGAAGCGTCCCCTCTCCACCATCTGGAGCGTGTTTCTCAGAGACTTGGGGCGTCCCGTCGGGGTCTTGTCCTCCATGTCAAACGCCTAGACGACGATGTGTTTCACCCCCAACTCCTTCAACGTCTCCACCTGGCCCGGGATATCTTCATCCCAGGGAGTGATACTGTTGTAGAGAAGGCGATCAGCCAGGCCCTGCTCACAGATGGATTCGGTGGCCTCAACACGTGTGGCCTGCACCCAAATATCTATGGCGAACGGCCTGTCGCTGACCCCGACGAAGAAATCGACGTAGGCCTTCATCTCGTCGGGGCTGTTGGCCACCATGGCTACCATGCCGGGCACGCCGGTCTCATCAGAGAGCCGTTCCATCTCCCTGATGCGGTCAGTCGCCCCATCCCGGTCGAACTTCCGCTTCTTCCTGCTCTCGACCGCCTTGTCTCCCTTCTGGAAGAGGCTGGCTAGCAGAAGGGGAGGGTTCTCTCCAGGCTGGCCGCCGACCTTGACGCCGCCAATGTCGCACACCTTCTGCTCCCTCTCGTAGCGAAACGTGAGAGCCACTGTAGTCTCCTTTCCTCCACTATGCCGTGTCGCTGTCTGGGATAAGACCCTTCAGGTGGGGGAACTTGTCCTTCATGTGGGGGAAGTACATCGCATAGGCGAACTGCTTCTCAAAGTCCCCCTCCACCGTCAGTTCTACATACTCCACTTCCCTGGCATACTTGTTAGCCTCTTTCCTCTTGTTCACGTTGAGCAGCGCGATGCGCGCACCATCACCCGCAGCATTGCCCACCGCGTACACCTTCTCCAGGTCGCAGTCGGGGAAGAGACCCATGATCATCGCTTGCCTGGGGTCTATGTGGCTCCCGAAGGCACCGGCCAGGATCACCCTGTCCAACTTCTCGATGCCCAGCCGTCGCATCATCAGCTTCGCCCCAGCATACATCGCCCCCTTGGCCAGTTGCACAGCTCTGATGTCTCCCTGTCCCACGGTGATATCCTGGCCGATGGACGTCTCATCTGCCCAGGCCAGCACGTACTCCCATCCGTCCTCGCCCTCTCGCATACGCGGGTGATCGAGGTCCATATTCATGCGCCCATTCTTCAGCATCACGCCGGCCACGTACATCTGCGCCACCACATCCATGATTCCCGAGCCGCAGATGCCTCTAGCTCCCATCTCCTTCAGCTCATCGCTCCATTGATCCTTGCCGATGACCTTGTAGCGAGGCTCCTTCGTCTCCGGGTCTATCTGTACCTTCTCGATGGCCCCGGGCGCGGCCCGCATCCCATGCTTGATGTGAGCGCCCTCGAAAGCAGGTCCCGTAGCGCAAGATGAGGAGATGAGCTTCTCCTTGTTGCCTAGAACCAACTCGCCGTTGGTGCCGATGTCAATGATGAGCATCAGATCATCGCGGCTGTAGGGTTCCTCGGCGATCAGCACACCCACGTTGTCGGCACCAACGAACCCCGCCTCAATGGGCAGAACGTGGATATAAGCGCCCGGGCTAATCTTCAGACCCATGTCACGGGCCTTCACATCGGCCGAAGCGTGGAGCGCGGGTGGGAACGGGGCCTTGCCAATGTACTCGGGGTAGATGTTCATGTAGATGTGATGCATGGCCGTGTTACCCACGATGGTCCAGTCCACGATGTCGCGCCTCTTGATACCCGCTTGAGCGCAGACCTGACCAGCCAGGCGGTTGAGGCCGTCGATGATAGCATCGTTCATCCTCTTGAGTCCGTCTTTGTGGGTCATGGCGTAGGTGATACGGGACATCACGTCCTCGCCGAAGGTGACCTGCGGGTTCATCATGGAGTCCGTGCCCAGCAGCTTCCCGCTGCTGAGCTCGCACAGGTACCCGGCCACCGTAGTCGTGCCCACGTCCACTGCGAGCCCATAGCTCTCCTCAACCTTCCCCGGATGAACCGCAATGACCTCCTTGCCCATCCAGACCGAGACGGTGACCTTCCAGTCGCCCTTTCTCACCGTGTCTTGCAGCGACAACAGTGCCTGGTAGTCTATGGTCAGGCCCTTGACACCCTGCTCCTTCTCCAGTGTCTCGGTGAGCCTTTCCCAGTCTCCCGTGGTGTCCTCCAGCGTGGCCGGAGTCATCTCCACATAGTAGTTGCGAACAGCGGGGTTCACGTCGATCTTCCTATCGGTCGCCGCCTTACGCACCACCTGTTTGCCCTTCCGGCTCTCCTCGGGCACGAAGATGAGTACGTCGCCGTGTATCTCGGTCACACAAGACAGGCGATAGCCCTCCAACTCCGTGTGTTTCTCGAAGAACTTCTTCTCTCGCTCCTCGATGGGAGAGAGATGATCCATGCTGGACTCGATGCCGAATCTCTCGAAGAAGCCCTCCTCGATTCTGACCTTGCACTTGCCGCAGGTCGCCTGCCCTCCACACACGCTCTCCAACTCTACGCCCAGCTTCCGCGAGGCGTCCACGATGGTCGTTCCATCCTCGACGCGTCCCCTGCTTCCCGAGGGTTGAAAGATGACCAGGTGCTCTGCCTTCTTCTTGTTGGTCATGATAACCTTACCCCTTCAACTACTCCTTTCTTCAGTTCTGCAACTCACCCACTCTCTACGTCCTCGAAGTGGATCACGACGTCCCTGGGCAAGGCCAGGTCGAGCTCCACCTCTATGGCCTTGAGAATACCTATGGGCACAGAGCAAGAGGGGTGCTGGATATGTGCGCAGGCACATTCCCAGACCACCGACTTTCCCGGTTGGCCCAGCGCCTCCAACCACCCCATGTCTTGTAGCTCCCCATCCATCTCGGCTACAGCCTCACAAGCGCTCTCCATCTCAATTGACACCCTGCGCTTTCCCGTCTTTGTAGCCTCTATAGTAGTCGTGAAACCGCAGATGCCGGCCTCTACTACAACGCTTGTCACCAGCCCCTCCTTTGCTGAATACGCTCACCCGTTGTGCCTGCCCTACTACTCGTCCAGCGTCGGCCCACCATCCGCAACTCTCTCCACAGCGTCGTGCCACGCATCCTTGCCTCGGAAGTCATCCCCGCCAAACTTGGACCCGTGGTCCCTGAAGTACTTCGCCACTTCCTGAGGTTTGGTAGCATCCACCTGGCTCAGTGCCTTGGAGCGGTCCTCGGCTTTGTCCTGAGCGGATCGCACCACCGCGACGGACGAGATCAGCTTTCGCACATTCTCGCTGCCGCAGCTCGGGCAGGGCGGCACCTTCTCGCTCTCCTTGATGCTCAGGACTTCGCTGTACCGGTTTTGGCAGGACTTACACTCGTACTCATACACTGGCATGATCGCCCTCCCACGGGTCTGGTCTTGAGCGACAACATCAGTCTGGCTACGCCGACTTCTCCACCAGTTTGAAGATGCTCAGATAATGATACCTGCCAACCTCTGCGCTGCTCTCCTGCTGGAATCCGTATCGAGCCACGAGGAGCTCGACCTCTAACGGGTCCAGCCTGCGCGACACTGGTGGACCCGGCGGCCTGTCCACATCTTTCCGAAAGTCCAGGATGGCCAGGATTCCTTCGGGCCTCAACACGCGCTTGATCTCACGCAGCTCGCCCTTGACCGCGCTGTTCTCCACGAACCCGTGGAACACGTTGGCCATGAAGCAGACGTCTACCGCATCCGCTTGAACCGGAATCTGCTCGGTCACGTCCGCTACGAAGGCCTCGATCTGGTCCAGACCCCTGTCGTGAGCTAGCCGCTCCACGGCTGCTATGCGCTCCGCCGAGGTATCGGCCGCGTACACTTTCCCCTTTTCTCCCAGCATCGAGGCAGCGGGAATGGCAAAGCGCCCCTCACCACAGCCCGCATCTAGAAGAACCTCCCCCTCCGCGACTCCGATTTGCTCGAGCACTTGGCGGGGATCGAACACGCCCTCTAGATGTGCCGGAGACCAATGGCCGTTGTCACGCGAGCTGCATGTCATGACTCCAGGCTCTCCGTTCGCCACTCATACGCTCGGTCAACAAACCCTTCGTTGGCCTGGAAGACAGACCTACGCCTAGCAGATCACCGAAAAGTCAGTCAGCGAACTATACGCCCGAACTGGTCGCCTTGTCGATTCTCTCTGACCCGGCACCAGGCAGACTGAGCAAGAAAAAGCGAGACAAACTGAACCTAGGCCTTGAGCCCACCCAGGACCAACCGGATCATGGCCTCGATCACGTCGTAGAAGGCTTCCCTGTCCGGAGGCTCCTCCCTGTACATAACCTCCGCCGCCCAATGGACGACCATGCTTCGGAAACCCTCTACCAGCAGCCAAGGGTCAACCGGCCGGAAGGCGCCCTCCGTCTGCCTGGCCTCGATGTATGCGACCACGCCATCCCATGCAGCGCTTCGGTCTTGACTGTATCTGCGGAACAAATCCGGATTCTCCAACATGCTGAACACCGTCAACCGCAGGTTGGAGTGCTCAGCCTCCCGCATGTTGTTTTCGAAGACGTGCTCTGCGCAGGCGCGGAAGACACCGAAATCATCCTTCTCTACGATGCTCTTGCTGACCTTCGAGTCCTCTTCGAGAGGATGGGCCCGCACAGCAACTTCTGAAAGGGCCTCGTAAAGGCCCTCCTTGGTGCCGAAATGCTGGACCACCAGCGCCCGACTCACACCAGCACCATCCGCGATGTCGTTAAGCGTCGTGCCAGCGAACCCCTTCTCCGCACACACACCTCTGGCAACTTCCAGGATCTGTTTCCTCCGCTCCTCGCCCGATATTCTCATCGCGAGCCTTCCTGCCTTGCCGTCTTGCGGCGTCTTGTCCCGGGAGGCGAGGCACTACAAGCAGTCCAAGCCCCTCTGACCCAGCTGGAGCTGTAGCACCGGCCATCATCAAACAGCATCTTCTCAGATCCCTATCATCACCACCCACCATCGGGCACGTTAGCGTGCGCACGTGGGGGCCTGTTCGCAAGAGCAGCGCTCGGACCCGGCTACGGCGCCCGGGTCCGAGCTACATATGCAGACTAGTCGTAGAAGCCGTGCTCCATCACCGCCTTCTTCATCACGTAGATATTGTAGGGCGGCGCCTGCACCGGCACCTCGCAGCCAGCCAGCAGCAGATACCCATTTGGAGCCATCTTGGCCTTGTCGATACAGGCCTTACACAGCTCGTACACCTGCTGGTTGGTGGCGTTCTGGATCACCTGCGGCTCCACGTTGCCCGCAATGGCGTGTTTGTCCCCAGAGTACTCTATGGCCGTGCTCAGGTCCACGTCATGCCCGAAGCTGAGGATGCCAGGATCTCCGTACTCCATCTGGGCCCAGCACTTCAGATTCAGGTTCTGCTCGCCACAGATGTGACAGAAGATATGCTTCGTCCCTCGCTCTAGGATATGATCGTGAATCTCCTTCATGTAGGGAAGCACAAACTCCTCGAACTGCTTGGGCGAGATGATCTGGTTGGCCCACGTAGCCTCCCCCGTGAACGGCAGCGATGGATACTTGGGGAAGTTGTGTCCGAAGTAGTCTGTTACCTTGTTGGCGAAGTCGGTTACCTTGCGCAGCAGCTTGTGGGCCACCTCCCGCTTCTTCATCATCCACCGACGAAAGACATGCACCTCCGCGATGTTGCCCGCAGGCGTCAAGGCTCCAAAGCCCATGACCATGATCGGCATTCCGAACTGCTGCTGGATCCTGGCGAACTCGATGGCGATCGGGTAGCAGCCCGCTGTCTCCACGTCCGGGATCTCCAGGGCATCAACGCGCTCCGGAGTCTGCGCAGGGAACTTGGCCACTATGGGCGCCTGCTCCCACTCACTCAGTGGCATCTTGATGTCTCCGCCGAACTCCCACCCGCCCATGGAGGCGTAGCCGTACATGGCTCCACCATCGTAGCCAAACATCTCCGCCGTCCACATCTGCGCCCAGAAGCTCTTCTCCCCGTCATCATATACGCGAGCGATGCGATAGCCCACATTCCTGGCACAGTACCCGAAGATGAAAGGCATGAACGGCACCCTGTCCGGCCGCTGTCTCATCAGGATGGCGCCCATGCGCTCTCCCGCGCTCATCGTCTCCTGCCTGGGTTGCGGTTGCTCTGCCATAGTTGCTTGTCCTTCCCATGTCCCTATGACACGTCTATGCCTTCCCCATCTCCCTCAACCGGCTCACGATCTGGATCGCCTCTTGCACCGCGTTCGCCGCGTTCTTGGCGTATCCATCTGCACCGTAGTTGTCCGCGACCTCCTGCGAGATCGGCGCTCCACCCACCATGATCATCACATCCGGGTTCCGCGCCTTGATCATCTCAATCACCTTCGGCATCGCCAACATGCTCGTCGTCATCAACGCCGACAAGGCCACAATATCACTGTCCGTCTTCAGTTGCTCCTCTACAAACCGCTCCAGCTTCACGTCCCGTCCCAGGTCGTGTACCGTGAACCCGGCCACGTCGAACATCATCTTCACCAGGTTCTTCCCGATGTCGTGGACGTCTCCCTCCACTGTCCCGATCACCACCTGGCCCTTGACCCGCGCCTCCTTGCCACTCACGTGTGGCCGCAGAATGTCCAGCCCAGCGTACAACGCATCCGAGCACATCAACACCTCGGGCACGAAGTACTCCTGGTTGGCGTACATCTCCCCCACGTGCTCCATCCCCGCCGCCAGGCCGTCCATGATCGCCTCGTACGCGTCCACGTCCTCGTCCAAGACCAGCTTGGAGTACTCCACCACCTTGTCCTCGTCGAAGTCCACCACCCCGTCGTACAGGGCCTTCAAAATCCACTTCTTCCTTGCCTCAGTTGCCATTGTACCTTCCTCCAAGATTCGGTGACACGCCGTATCCAGAACTGCCGATTCCTCATTACGCTGAAATGCTATCACCCCCTTCCTCAGACAGACTCTCTTCGGACGGCGCCTCTGAGAAAGCGCCGTGCTCCTGACAAAGAACTGCCGGAAGCCCTCGATTCGTCACGTGGAAGGCACCCCTGTCGACTCTAGCCCTCCGGTTCCTCAATCGTAGAACCCGTGATCCATGGCCGCCTTCTTCAAGGCGTAGATGTTGTACGGCGGAGAAGAGGGTGGTATGTCACAGTCAGCCATGAGCACGTAACCACCAGGCGCATACTTCGCCTTCTCGATACAAGCCCTGGCGCGTTCATAAACATCGCGCCAGATCCCTTCGGCAATCACACGCGTCTCGACGTTGCCGGCCACAATGTGCTTGTCGCCGAAGACCTCGATGGCCGTGGTCAGGTCGACCTCCTCGCCGAAGCTTAGGATACCGCGCTCCCCGAAGGGTACCTGGGCCCAATAGGGCAAGTTCCGATTCTGCTCCCCGCAGTTGTGGCAGAAAACAGTCTTGATCCCCTTGTCCGACAGGTGACCATAGACCTCCCTGTGGTAGGGAAGCACGAACTCCTCGAATTGCCTGGGCGAGATGATCTGGTTGGACGATGTTGCACACCCGCCACCCCCGGATAGATGATGGCCCCGGAAGCTGTCCACGAAGTAATCGATGACCTTCTTGGCGAAGAAAACCACCTTGGACAGAAGTGTGTGGGCGACCTCTGGCCGCTTGATCATCCACCTGCAAAGCACGCCGACGCCGGCGATGTTGGCCGCCGCTGTGAAAGGCCCCCAGGCGGGGACCATGACGGGCATTCCAAACTGCTGCTGGATCCTGGCGAACTCGATATGGAGAGGGAAGTGTCCCGCGGTTTCCACTTCCGGGATCTCCAGCGCTTCCACGTCCTCCGGAGTCTGAGCCGAGAACCTGGTCACCACCGGTGCTTGCTCCAAGTCGCTCTGGGGCATCCTGATCTCCCCACCAAACTCCCAGCCGCCATAAGAGCCATACCAGAAAGAGGGCACACCGTCGTAGCCCAGGAGCTCCTGCGTCCACACCTGAGCCCAGAAGCTCTTCTCCGGATCGTCGTAGATGGAGCGTATGGGATAGCCCACGATCTGGGCACAGAAGCCCCCGGTGAAGGGCAAGATGGGGACCCTGTCAGGGCGCTTGCCTCTGGTGACGGCCGACATGCGCTCCACCGAGGTCATGGTCTCTTTGCTTCGTGACTCGTCCTCGGCCAGCACCGCTCCTGTGATCTCCACCTCCACCTCGACCTGCGCCATCAGCCTACCGTACGGACACTTCATGCACTTGGATTCACGGGATCACCTACACCTCGTACGGCGCACAACCACCACCCTACCGCACGTCCACCAGCCATCCGACCAGTACGGCCAGCAGAGTGATGGGTATCATGGCGTAGCCAGCCAGAGCCCAGTTGCCCGAAACCTGCACTATGCGCCCAAACATCACGGGGCCCACTAACAGACCGAGGTTTTGAAGCGTAACCACGCCTCCCATGCCAATCCCCGCCAGTTCCGGCCTCTCCATCACCTCGGGAAGGGAGGCGAAGATCATGGTGGGAAGAGCCCCGCCAACAATTCCGAAAACCACCAGGAAAAGCGGGATGGCCACTCCGGTCAGGTGGTAGGGAAGGAGCCAGAGAACGGCCGTTATGAGCAGGGCAGTAGTATAGACCTTCTTGCGAGAGCCAATCCTGTCCGAAAGCAGTCCCATGAGTGGGCAACGCACGATGGTCGCCAACGAAGACAGGCTCACGACTAGGGCAGCCCTCCCAAGGGAATACCCCTGAACCGTGTTCAGATATGTAGGCATGTTGTTGATGAACCCGGGGAAAACCATGGTGAAGCAGAAGAAAAGCAGGCCAAGAAGCCACACATTTCGGTTTGCCAACGCGCTTCTCACATTGGACATCAGACGTTCGTTGGATGCCGGCCCTGCGCCCCCTCTCCCGGGATTCACTGACACTGCGGCAACCTCCGTGGGCACCCTCACCAGGGCCCAGAACACGAGGAAGCCGAATACTCCGTAGAGACAGCCGAACCGCCATACGGCCTGCCACCCAAAGGCTAATTCCAGGGCTGGGGCGGCGTTGAGGATGATCATGCTTCCCACGGGCACCCAGGTAGCGAAGCCCCCCATGGGAACTCCTCTCTCCTCGGCGCTGAACCACAGGGATATGATGGCGGGACCAACCACCATCATGAACACGAAGCTGAGTCCCTCCACCATGCGGCTGGCGAGCAGGGCCGCCGTTCCACTGCTCAATGCTCCGAGCCCCGCGCCCACGATCACGGCTCCCACGGCCACCAGACCAGATCGTTTGGGGCCGATCCTGTGCACGATGATCCCCGCCGGGATGGCCAAAACGAAGGCGCCTGAGGAGAAGATGGGCATCAGCAGGTTAGCCATGGTGAGATCGAGGCCAAAGACCTGCATCAGCACGGGCATGACGGGGGGGACTTTGTATTGATTGATGGACACCGAGACGGCCGCGACGAAAAGCGCCGCCATGACTAGCCAGGCATACCGCTTCGACACCACGCCTCCTTACAATTGATCTGGCAGCTTCCCCGCTGCCATTGGTATTCTAGCTCACGCAGCCGGATGTGCCCGCCTTCGGTGATACGGCACCCCTGCCGACTGCCTCACTCACTTTCTGCTGAAGCGACAATCATCACCCAGCGGACAGTACTTGCAGGCGCGATCCATGGCCAAAGGCAGCATGTCATGGCCCAGCCCAATGGCCGACGAGATGGACTTGGATGGTATCATGAGGTGTTGCGAATCGAGCCTGAGTCCCAGCTCCTCCGCCGGCAGCAGGTCGAAGAAGACCTTGTGATCCCCCAGAGGCCAATCCAGTTGACCGGGTTGAAAGGGAGCGCTCGCCTGCCAACCTCTCTTCTGTGCCTCGTCACGAATCAGTCTGTGGGTCTGCTCGGCAAGCTCCCCGATGGCGGCCGTGCCTATTCCGTCGAGTAGCACAGCCCGCACCTCGTCTCCAGACTCCCGATACCATGAGGCGCGCTCTTCGAGACCGCTGCCGACCGTAGATAGGGCCAGCGCCACCCGTTCGGCCAATCCGAACCTGTCGGCCAGCAAGTGGCCGCGAAAGATGGCGCTACTGTCGAGCACAACAGATTGTTCCCGCACCTCGCGCAGAGGGAAGGGGTGATACACGACGGAGGGTTTGAGCAACTGCCGCGATTCCAGGAGCAGCTCGCGGTTGAGAGAGCTCTGCTGCGCCTTGGAAAGCTTGCCCGAGGGGTCTTCACCCTGGCACCACAGCACGAAAGCCATGTCGAGCTGTAGGTCCATATCTCTGATCACCCTCATACCTGGGCCTCCCGAGAGCACGCCAAAGAGATATGACCAACAGGCTACGATGCCGTGTCACTTGTGCGTTGGCCGCACCTTCACAGACCGCCATCCGCTACCACAACACGAAGGGGACAGGAGTCCAGTCCAGCTCGGCTCGTCTCCTATCCCCTTTCTCGCGAAGGTCTTGAGAGTTCGGCAGTGGCGGGTCTTCTGGCTCCTCGGCCTACATCCTCGATCGTTCCACAGGCCGAGCCACAGTTGCGCGACAGCGCCGGACTTGCACCGGCTTCCCCTTGATGACCTGGCATCCGGGCCGATGGTCACCCGTGCCGGACCGATGTATTGGATTGTTCAACAGGAGACGCAATGTCTCTAGATAACT
>Ga0315549_1002042_pt1 | contig 19852 bp, 35 predicted proteins | sample SalMarSW160200MG_FD_203101 | JGI IMG/M metagenome (GOLD analysis project Ga0315549, IMG submission 203101) | Salt marsh sediment microbial communities from the Plum Island Ecosystem LTER, Massachusetts, United States - Salt Marsh Sediment SW1601-200 ... | reverse complement strand
CATCATTACCCTCACAATCATTTGCGACAATACGGTTATAGTCACAATTAGTGAGTATTATGCCTTCTTCACCATTGTTCCGTGACCAGACGTTGAAAATTATGCTTCTATCAACATAATACCACTTGATTCCTATATCATTAGCAACTCCACCAGCATTGCCATCAATGCAAAGGTCAGCAATAAGGATTCCGACCTTCTGCGTTCCAGCTCCACCTGTAGCGGTGATGATGTCTAGATTAGCAGTCGTAGTTGTGAGGATGGTGTTTCTGCCACAGCCTCTCAGGGTCTGGTAGCTATCAAGAACAAGGCTCGACTCGATATAGTATGTGCCATCAAGTAGCTTTACTTCTCCTCCCGTTGCTGGTAAAGCATCCAGGGCAGCCTGGATCTCAACTTCGTCATTAACTCCGTCTGCGACAAAATTAGCCTGCCCCTGGTTCAGGCTGTCGGCGGCAGCCACCAATATAGTGGTCGCTAATGCTCCTTTGTTCTCAAAAGTATCAGACATACTCTATCCTCACTCCGAGCAGATAGCAGTCGGCGTCCACGTCATCGTTGGCGTGATTGCCGTGGCGGGTGAACTCGATTCCCACGGCATCGTCTGGCGCCACTGGAGCCACACCAGTGAATGCGGCACTTATATCAATCTCCACAACATGGTTTATGTTCACTGCTACCTCGCCAGCTGCTATCGCTCCGACATCGCTGTTGTATACCTCGCCGCTACCGACTTCACCCCAGTTCGTGGCCACACTCATCCGTAGATTGCCAGTTCCTCCGGGCACCAAAACAATGTGAGCCCTGACCAATTCCTGGAACTCATGGGGTATGTAAACTTCGATTCTATCAGTCACGGCCAACCCATCCGTCAAGAGAGTAGCTGGGTGTGTGCCTATCACCGTCCCGGGTTCAGGCACGGGTACGAATATAAAAGGCAGCTGGGTGTAAACACCCGAGTCTGTTATTGCACCAGCTGTGTTGCCGATAAGTTTATTATTCTTGAGTTTGTTCTCGCCGCAAGTCGCTGCAGCTATCACTATCCCACGGCCAGTATTGCTGTCGCAGAAGTTATTTTCAATTAAGTTGTTGTCACAGTCAGTCTCCAGCCTGATGCCGTCCCCACCGTTGCTCAGTATATAGTTACCCAGAATACTGCACTCCCTCACGTCCTCAACAAGACAAATCCCGTGACCAACACAGCTCCGCACTGAGTTGCCCTCTATAATATGGTGGTAGTTCTGGGTGCAGACGGCGATATGGATACCGTTTATACCAGTGCTATAGATATGGTTGTCCTTGATATGGAAGTTATCCGAGTGGTCACCGGCATCCATGCCGATATAGATTCCATAATCATCCGCTCCCTCAATAAAGCACTTGAATATCTTGATGCGATTCGTGGATGTACCCTCAATATGGATAGCATCGCTGTCGCTGTCCCAGAAGTAGATATTCTCAATCCGCAGGTCATTGCAGCCGTCCTCACCGAAGATGCAGTGGGAAACCTTGCCTCCGCCGGCCTGAGTCCTGACGGACAGGTTCTTGATATGGCAATTGCTCCAGGCTGAGATCTGGATGGCGTGGTTGCCAGTGAGGAGATTGTTGCCATTAATGAATGTGGCCCAGCCTTGACCCTCCAGCACGATGTCGTTACCCGGAATGATAACTGGAGTCGCCAAAACATATTGACCTTCAAGCAGGACCACTCTCCCTCCCTGTGCCGGGAGGGCATTAAGAGCCTGGTTTATTTCAACCTCATCGGCAACCTGATCGCACACATAGTCCGCCATGTTACGATGGAGAGAATCGCTGGCCGCGACTATTAATGTTGCACTTCTGATGTCAAGCTTTATCTCTGGCATTACATCATCCTCTCAAAATGTACTCCCATGGAACATCTCTTACCGCCCCCTCGAGGACAGTGCTCTGCAGTGTCACCTGAAGGGGATGGCTGATGCCGACATTTCTGAAATAGACTCCATCGTCCATTCCGGTTGTCCAGTTGAATGTCTCGATGACAGTATAGATTGCCCCGTCGATCTGGTAATAAACTCTTATGTCGGCGTTCTGCGTTAGATTAACCAGGTCTAAATATATTGTCTCGACCACTGAAACATCGGCGGGGGCAGGTATTGTTATCGCTATCTGCTCGCCAATATTGTTGGCGTGGGCATGGGTACCGGGCACTGATATTAAACCAATATGGGTGGCTATGGCTAATGCTATAGCCTCGAGACTATGAAGAGCAGGATTGTATGTCTCGGCGGCACTCATGTTCATTATGCGGCGGATTTCGCCTAAAAGGTCTATCATTACGATACCTCCATTATGTGGGCCAGCTCTTCTTGGATTAGTGTCACGGGTCCAAGGGGCGAGCGAGTCGTAAACGTCATGTCGTTTCCGTAGACCAGGGAGCTCCCCATGGCCACGGCCCTGAAGTGGTATGCCCTGCCTTCGGCTAGGTTAGCCAGGTCAAAATAAAACATGTCGTCCGATACTAAGCCCGGCTCCCAGGGGGTTTGAACTCCGTACTCAATGTTCCCACCCCAATCGAACCTCCCCATGGCAGTTATCGGCACTTTCCTGACCACGCCCCAGATCCTGGCGCTGTTCTCAGTGATGTTGGTGGCGGGCAGGGTCTCTACTTCAAGCTGAGGGGCGACAAGTGTAGTGAAGGTGCCAATGCCTCCATGAATGGGGCCTGGTGAGCTTGATGCCAGGGCCCTGAAGTAATACTTCGTATTATATTTTAACCCTGCTAACGCTTTAGTAAAGGACTCTCCGGTGTTTTTGCTGTCTATCGGTGTGAAGTTGCCGAATGCCACTGTCTCTCCCCACTCAAAGCCGCAGTCGCAGGGCAATTCCACAACAGTCTGCCACCGCAGGAAGGGGTAGGCTTCATTGATTATTGTCAGATTCAGAAGGCCGTTCAATACAGCAGAGGCCAGTGTGATGTTGGTAGACAGCCCCGTTGTTACCTGGCTTATATTCCAGATGGTGTCAAGGTCCCAGCCAGCGGCAATGTAAATATCGCGGTGATTCATCTCCTCCGTGGTCTTGCCGGTTCCGCCATCACTTGAAGTTTGTCCTGATGCTTCGGTATCCCAATAACAACCTGTTATTGTCCCACCATTGTCTTCGCAAAAACCACCCAGTCCTGATGGAGCCGTCACAGAGCCAGTTGAATAACAATTTGTGATTGTACCTCCATCATTGTAGTCAACAAAACCACCACCATATCGGGCTGCTGTAACAGAACCAGTACTATAACAATCACTAATAGTTCCACTCCCATCTATAAGTCCTATGAAACCACCAAGCGAACTATTCCCTGTAACAGAACCCGTCGAATAACACTCGCTAATGATGGCAGCTTCCATTGAGCCAGTAAAACCACCCACATACCAATGACCAGCAACTATATTTCCCGTGCAATAGCATTTGGAGATAGTACAGTTATCGCCTCCTATAATTTCACCAATCAATCCACCCACTTCATCTCCTGTGGCTGTTACAGTACACGATGAGTAACATCTATTTATGGTAGATTCATAAATAAGTCCAAGTAAAGCACCCACTGAATCAACTCCTGCAACTGAACCCGTAGAAGAACAATTGTCTACTGTGCATGGGCTTGGGTCTCCCCAAATTTGGCCAATTAGTGCACCAACGCGGTCACGTCCTGTAATATTACAAGAACTCAACGAAACACGATGAATATGTGCCCCTCTTGTTGTCCCGAACATGCCAATACGGTCTTCCGCAATTCTGTTAATATACAACCCACTAATGGAGTATAGTTTCCCATCAAAATTTCCTTCAAATGGATTAATACCATCACCAATTGGGTCAAATCCCAACCCCATATTCCACCCAATAGTAACTGCAGCATCTATATCCTGCCCTAGCTCGTAATAAGCTGTGAGGTCGAGCTCCATGTTCTGGAGGTCATTGACGTCCCAGATGATATAAGGGTCTGCAAGAGTGCCTGATCCAGTCATTTAATAACATTCCTTTATGCTAGTCCTAATCTTTTCGCATCGTAAAACTCCGCATCGATAGTCCTGAGCACTCCCGCAGTCTGCCGCATGGCTATCTCCACGCCCCAGACATCCGGTATCGGCACGATATGGACTGTCTGGTGTCCCGCCGGCATGGCGCCGACATAGTTCATCAAGTCATGGGCTATCCAGCCTCCACCGCCGACAAGCTGCTTGCGGACCCTGATGTCTATAGTATCCCCAGCGGCCATCGTGGACAGGTCAATAACGGCTCCGCTGAACAGGTATGCCATCGGGCAGCTCTCTGTGTAAACCACAGCCCAGGCTGCGGCCATAGCGTATGACGCGGACTGGCCTGACCGCTTCAGTCTGAGCATTGGTGGCGAAATATATGCAGTAGCCATATCACTCCTGTTCCACTATCCAATGCACACCCTCGTTTGCTATGGTAGCGCAAACCCAGAGCTGCTCGGAGTTTTTTATCTTCAGCCCCACAGCCTCATTACCGAGCAGGGGATAGCCGAGCTGGGCATTTTCCGCTTCCATCTTGGTGTTCCCCACACGAATAGTGCCGAAGTTTGCGGGCAGTGCTTTGATGACAAACTCCTTGTCATAGGGAATCTCATAACCCGGTAACTGCACTGCTACGCCAGCGACGGGGCAGAGAAGCTGGGATGAGGCTATTTTGGGTGGGTTCTTGAGAACTCCACCAGCGCCAAGAGCAGCTACCAGATTATTGATGGCATCCGCTAATGCTTGCGTATCTGGAAGGATGCTAAGAAGTTTGTTCTGGTTTCCAATGATGAGCCGCAAGTACTCATCAACGAAAGATATCAGCTGCCCCAGCTTCTCAAACAAGTTGAGCTGGTTCTTTAGGAACTCCTCTTGCTCAGGTGTGAGTCCATTAGCCATGTCTCACCCCCCTTAGCTCCCTATCTCATCTACTTCAACCTGTACTTGAACGCCGAGTACGCTAGATCGCACTGTCAAGTCGGCGCTGACTCCGACCTCGTCGACGGGAAGGTCATCCTCGGTCCACTCATTGTCAAAGAGGTTGAGAGAGTAGAGAGGGGGGATGATCGTCGCAAATGCCGCGAGTAAGCCGGTTCCGATTTCAACTACGGCGGCGGCGCCAGTGTTGTTGTAGACCATGACCTTCCGGAGGATGACGGTTCTTGGGTTCTGCCCTCCTGTGGTTCTCTGATAGAGTGTTTCAGGAGTCGCGGCAGCAGCGACCGTTATAATATTGGAGACCTTGCGTATTCCCTTTGCAGGCTTTTGGTAAGTAGTAGCCATATTCTATTACCTCCTTATCATAAGTGGGCCGTGGCAGGCACTCTTGTCCAAGTGGTTGGCACGGTCTTTGTCGTCCAGCTGTATTGTGGTAGTTCTGTCAGAACATACCTGAAGCCCCAGAATGCTATTCTGGCCGTGACCACGGCGTAGTCGGTTTGATTGGTCGCCTGGGCGAATGCGTTATTATTCCCGCAGACATAAAATTCGCCAGTATGCCCATCAGGGTCAAATAGATCGGTAAACTTGGTATAGGTTGCTACCCTGCTACGCAATTTATGCCGCTGGTCAGCCCTTCCCTGGTAGAGAACCACCGAGATATCATCAATCACCGCAGCCCGGAACTGGCCAAACTCATTATCGGGCATTTCAAGCAGAAGCAACTGAGTCACTGCAGTAGGTGCTCCAGCAGCAAGGGCGCCAAAGTCAAATTCCAAAGGGTCAGACCTGGGCGTGCCCTCAATGTAGTCGACCTGGAAGAATGTAAACTGCTTTCTCACCCAGATGCCGACTGTCTCACCTGGGAGAACGATGGGCTCGATGGCCCCCGCCTTGTATGGGTAAAGTTGTGGTAATGCTGGCATTTTTCAGACCTCCTGTTCTTTCATTTCTCTATTATTTAGTTTTATCCAAACCCTCTACCAATTACAGGACGAGTTTGGTTTAAGCTCCTTGCCATAGCTTGCTCGTATCGTGGTCTGTGCATATCGCCACCAGGGAAGTTGTAGCCACCCTCCTCCTGATTCAAGGTCTTGAGCACCTTTTCCCTGCCTCCGACTGGGATTATCGTTGGATATGGTAGCGATATTCTCCGCTCAGTCGGCTTGCCACACTTAGAGCAAAGCTGCACAATCATAAGATTGTTGAAAGGCAAGATAGCCTCCTGCTCGTGTCCACACTCAGGACATCGGTACTCATAAATCGGCATATTATTCCTCTATGCTGGCATTGTGCAGTCGTTACCAGCCCTGTTCCCTGACCAGCCGTTCAGCTTGTTACCACCTGCGGCCGTCTCATCCATCCACGGATTTACGCCTGGGGCTTCACCACGTTCAGCAGCGATGTTGCCCATAACGAAACAGTTAGATGAATTTGCATCCAGGTGTACTGCCCATCCGGGAGCCAATATCGGGTCAATAGGAGCAAAGAACATATTGCCGAATATCATGACCCAAAGGGTCTGAATAATTCCGGCTACGCACTCTACCCCAGGCTGACGGAAGATGTTATGGGCTATCATCCCCGTTGTGATACTGGCATGGATACCACGTGACGAAATCTGGTTACCGAAGAGGCAATGGTCTATGACACCTGAACTAATGTTTCCTGGAGCGGTGGTGTGGATACCATCTGTGCAGGCATAGTTATTGCCAATTGTGCAGTGATGGATATGGGGACGAACAACATGGTCAGTTAAGTCTATAGCAGGCGATGCACCATTACCACCCAAGTTAAACCCCGCAAGCTCGAAGTCTTGGCATCCGGCAGCGAGTACAATAGCAGCTAGTGCACCTCCATCAATGTCGTTACCGTTATCGAATTGGCCAGAACCCAAACTAATAATATGCACATCACGGTTATTGATAGTGAGTGGAGGGGCGAGAAGAGTCCAGAAGTTCTGTACAAATATGTAGTCACCTTTTTCGCTAGTACACCTACTGTAAGCTTCTTCGAGCCCAGCTAATGGAAATTCTGGGTCACTACCTTCATGACCGTCATTGCCATTATTGATGTCGACATAGAGGGTCTTGCCACCATGAGGGTTCTTCCCCCTAGATGCGTCAAAGGACATTAAAGTCGGATTTCCAAATAAATCATACATTTACTTCACCTTCCTTCTCAAAAATTAGACTATTACCGGTTCAATAACAGCATTGCCTCGATAGTTTCGACCCCAGTGATTGTTGGGAGCGTTCAGGTCCCGATATGGGTTCTGTGCGTAGCCAACCTGTGCGTTTCCGTTCATCGCAGCGTTGTCATCAACCAAAACTCCATCAACAGTTGCTGCTGCTAATGTAATTGCTTCGCCATTGGCCAGGTCGGGAACACTAAACTTATTCCCAGTTATCACAAGGTCTTCGCCATGTGAAAGAATGTCTATACTAATCCCTGTTATTCCCTGGAAACGGTTATTCACAATGGCGCCGCCGTATGAATTTGCAGCCGCACCAAAGCGGATACCATCTCTGCTAAGTGTGCCTTTTCCTGAATCACCAAAGAAAAAGCAGCGTTCTATCCGTATAGCAGTGGCATTACTACCAATGCGGATGCCATCCTGCGGAGTATCCTGAGCAAAGGCGTGGCCGAACTGACAGTGATGGATATAGAGCCCCATCGGAGTCCCCGCAACGTTCTCAATGCCAGCATGGTTAATACCGCCACCAAAGCTGAATCCAGCGATTTCCGAGTTATTGCTAAGTGCGCTCACTGTGAAAATGGCAGTATCAGCAGCGGCGTTCATCTGTACGAATGAGTGGTTGGGGTTGCTCGGTATCCCTATGATATGGACACGGGTTACGTTTATCGCTACTACTTCCTGCCAGTGTTCCAGGACAATAATATAGTCATCATTGTCAGCAACACACTGGGTCAGGGCATGGGTTATTGTTAAAAAGGGAGTATTCGGAGTAAGTCCATCCCAAAGGTCATTACCATTGACACCATCAACGTAGAAAACATTTCCGAGTCCCGCCCCTGGGATGATGCCCAAGCCCATTAGCTTGAGCCAGATTGCCTTCTCTAAAGTATTTGGAGTTGCCATTATCGCCTCCTTTCGCTCTATCTCGGAGAGATAAGCTTTACATCTTATTTTTCATTATTATTTTGCGGTTACCATGACGCCAGGCTTGAACTCCGCTGACCCCTTCTCTGTCAAGATATTGGTGTAGCCTGCCCCAACCATTCGAGTTGCTATCACCTGGCCGCTATAAACCCGTTTCCTCTTTTTGTAGAGCAATCTCTGGAACTCAAATAGGCTGCCATCAGGGATAGACTCAACAGGCACCTCTCCGGCAGCGGCCGGAGCTATTGGAGCTACTGCCTCTTCCAGGCATGGGGCCTGCTCGGTTGGTGACTTTTGCTTTCGCCAGAGGGCTTGATATTTTTTGACAGTTTTTGGTGACAAGCCCAAAGCCACAATCTCAGGGTCACCCGGCTTTTTGCCTTCGCTAAAGAGCTTGAAGGCTCCCTCTTTTTTCGATACTTTCGCCATACTACTTTCCCTCCTACTTTCGTGCTTTTAGGCTGACCGACCTGGGGGAAGTTGCCCTCCCCCAGGCTACGTCAAACTACAAGCCTTACTCGAAATATTCCAGCAAGACCACCGAAGCTGCGATTGTCTGGGCACCACCAGCCAGGCTCTTCACACGCCCGATGATACCCCAGTGATAACCGACATATACCGGGAAGGTAAGCGGTATCATCTCGAAAATAGCGGCGTCAGATGCCACCTCGACCCTTACCTCGGCGCGGTGAACTTGGGCGTTCGTAATGGTTCCCAATCCAACAGCCGTCTTGACAGCAGCCGCGGTGGCGTAAGTGGTACCACCAGTCGGTGATTGAACATGGGTAACACCTATGTCAACCGTGTAAATACCAGCGGTGGGTGTGTCCAGAACAACGCCGACAATGAGCTTCTCCCTAGCAATAAGGCCTAGAAGAGCGATGTCCGCCCAGTCTCCGTAAGTGCAAGTGCCTGCAGGACCAGTCAGCACCGCACCAATGCCAGTATCAATATTGGGAAGAACGATCTGCCGAGAGAACCTCGGGTACTGCTTGTTTATGTGGACTGCTTTAATCTTTTGTGCGAAACCCATAATAATTCCCTCCTTATGCCATCCTTCCTTCAAATTGCTGGACCAAGATAACGGAGACATTGACTTGGTCGTGGTCGCCAGTGCCGCCAGCATCGTTCACGTCATAGACCCGTGCTAAGATACCGACTCCACTGGGGATTAAGATTGGGTACTCGAGCATCACTGGCTGCAAGACACCAACAGCAGTAACGGCTTCGTATCTGACCTCGGCTCGGTGGGCAGCGGCGATTATAGCGGCAGCTAGGGCATTGATAGTGGCTGCGTCGTCGTAGTTGTAAGGATTGCCGTTGGCATCCACCGAAAGGGTACAACCGATGTCAATGGTGTATATATCAGCCTGTATCCCATCATCATTATCGGTATCGAAAGAGTCAAGGACTACTCCCACCACTAGGGTATCGGTTGTGATTTGCGCCTGTGTGGCGACATCGACCCAAACACCGTAGGTGCGGGCACCGCCTACCAGCGCTGTTGCACCACAGCACAATACCCCGCCGGCTGCCCCCTGTGGTAGGACAAGCTGTCGGTGATTTTTACCGCGGTTCTGGTTTGTGTAGTGTGCCGCAAGTAATTGAGCTAAACTCATTCCGTCTCCTCCATCCGTCCTTAATGAATTTTGCTTCCGGAGGGAGGGTTTAATCTCCCTCCGTATCGACCTTTATTAACTTATGGTTCCACCCACTCGTTCGACGATGAAGCACCCGAAGCCGAGTTCCTCGCCCCCCTCGGCCGTGGCTGCTCTACCGTAGAACTCGATATACAGCCAGTCCTCGGGGCTGTAGACAACAGGCTCGGTTAAGTAAACCTCGGGTTCGAGCTTGATGTCGATGAATTCCTGGAGGAAGAACGAGGCCAGAGTAGTGGCGCCGGTCGCGCCTATCCTGAATCGCACCGCGGTCACCACAGGGTCCTCGGCCGCATCCATTATTTTGTAGAATACTGCCACTTTGGTTCTGCCCAACTGCGGGGCAGCTCCACTGTCGGGGGCCAGAGCCCAAGCCAAGGCACCAGCACCTCCAGGGGTAATGTAGTACTCGTTTGTCCAGCCGGTCGCGACCGGGTCGGTGAAGTCGGTGCCGGGGTGTGCCTCTCTGACTACCAGTTCGGCCTCAACTCGGGCGATGCCAAGGGCTAATGCCCTAACAATACCAGCCCGAATCGCAGCGTTGATGAAATTCTTTCTGTCGGTCAGGGTCAGTTCGTTAGTAGGAATACAGTAACTCATCTGTGTATACCTCCTTCAGAGTTATTTTTTTGCTGGCTATATGCCTATACCAGCTTCACTCCCTCGAAGGGAGTCTCAAATGCGGGAGCCGGGTATCGGCTGATTGGCCTTGAAAGCCGCGATGCAACGGGTGCTCTCTGTGCCCTGCCGCTAACTCCGGAGCTTTCCTTGACATACTGGTAGATGCTCCCAATAGCCCAAGGGGCAGCAGCGATGCCGATGTTCTTAACAAAGGTACCGCCCATTCCCAGAAAGCCACCGAGGATGTAACCAGCAGCCGCTAAGCCGATGCCAACGGGCCTGTTCCATGTCGGCTTTAGCTCGTCAGTTGCTATATCAGCAGCAGCAACTAAAGCCGGTGCTCCCAGATCCTCTACCCATCTGATCATGCAAACACCTCCTTTATTTCGCTTCTGAAGAGATGTCTGTCTTACCCTTCAGTATCAGGTTAGAGAACCTAAAAGGAAGAGCGGGTTAGCTCAGACCTTTACAGGTCCTCTAACCCGCTCTTTATTTACCGTTCGACCCTACGGCTTAAAACTCATTAGCGAATTTACTTCGGCGAGCACTCCCTCGCAAAAGAGAAGGGGCGAGCCTTAAACTCTTTCACTCAAAAGAGTGCTCGCCCCTTTTTATTCGCCGCTTAGTTGATTTAATTAAAAACTATCGTCTGTATTCTGTCAAATAGTGGTGGTTTGCTAAATATCCTAAACGTACTCGGTGCATAATCTCTCGTTAATATACTCCTCCAACCAGCTAATGCAGCACAACCCGAGTGGCTCCCTCAGCCGGATGTCTGGGACATAGGATACTCGTTTATCATTAAAGAATGACACTGCGTCATAGATGTCGGCAGCAGCGGCTGGCATGAAGGGGCTTTTTATGCCCGGGTTGGTTGTCTCCAGAACGTAGTCGTCTTCCAGCTTGATATAGCTGACAGCGTGGCCATCCACTCCGTCGACGTTGACGTTATTGAGGCACACAAACGCCTGGTCGGGACTCAATTCCTGGCGGAGGAGGCTGGTGAGGAGTATAGATTTATTGAAACAGTTAAGGTGCCCTGCAACGAGTGTTTGGGCAGGGTCAAGCCATGTGTCATTCTGGCTGAATATTTTCCCGTCAACCTGTAGCCTGCTTTTAACGAATTGGGTATAGGGGATGCTCTTCACAAAGTTCCACAGTGCGGTGATCCTCTCCCTTTGGCCAGCAATACCCTCAGTGATCTGCTTATATTTCTCCTGGATTTCAAGACTATTAGGCGTTATCCAGCTCGTCATATACCTGTTTTCCCTCATGAGGGTGGCCTGGTTGACGGGCTGGTCGTCAATAGGGATACTGCTGTCGATTGTAATCATCTGCTACTACTACTCTTCGTTCAGCTCGTCCTTTATGTTTTGGATTGCTTGGGTTACAGCGGAAATTAGTTTCCCCGATTCCTTTAGAATGTTGACATACTTATCTGGAACGGGTACATCGAAATCAAGGCTGATGCCCTCTGGGTTATCCTCGGGTTGAATTTTTATCCCTAGTTTCATAAGCCCTTTAATATGGCGTCCTGATTTTTTTTACCAAATAGATAGCCGCTCCGAAAGTGAAAAATACACTAAGAATTGTTGCTATAGCTAAAGGCGGAACAGGCACGTCCTCAAATTCACTCAGTTCCTTTGCAAGATAAAATCCAGCTGCTCCTCCAGCTATTCCGCTACCGATAACAAAAACCTGCTGAGCCACCGTTGGCGGCACTCTGCTGGGAGCCTCCGATACTAATGCCATAATCTATCTTATCCGATCCGTTCTTTAGCTTTTCTGGCCAGCCATTCTGAGCCAGCCTTGGTGGAAACCCAAAATGCCGGTCCAACGAAGGCACCGGCGATAAAACAAGCAACACCTACAAATAGAGTCGTGGGGATAACTACTTGCGTTATGGCTGGGCCACCTACGACCTCACTTTGAGACTGCTGATAATTCCTCACCACCTGCTCTGCCTTCGCCACGACTGTGTTTCCAGACCTTCCTCTCATAGTTGACCTCCTGAAAATAGTCTACTAAATAAAGGTTAAGATAATGGTCTGCACTTGTCAATTGTCAGGACAGCTTCTGCTTTATCTGCTCTATCTCAGTCTTGATCTTTTCCTGCAGCTCGGGTGATGAGATGACTAGGCAGGCGATTTTCTGATTGGAGGCGGCTATTGACTCAACGATGAAATTAAGGTCCAGCCAGCTCAGGTCCCACGGCTTCTGGTTGAGAAGAAATTGCTGTTGTCCGAGAGGTACACTATTCCAGATTCCCCTGTCAATATATTCGTAAAACTGCTCTACTGTTTTGCCCTTTGCCTCCTCTTCTAGTACTCCGCTGAGAAAGTCTGGCGCAAAACCTTTGGCTATTGAGCTAATCAATGCCTTCGGATTCAATTGCAGACCCAATTCCAGGCTCCTTTGCTATTCTTTGGATTTCATAAACAGTGGAGCAGTTGGGGCATAATGCCTTTACAGCGTCCTTGGCAATACCGATAGTCCCACCGCAACCTGGGGTTAGGCAGGGCATTTCGCCAAAATCACCCTCGCCGGCCTGGATAACTTGGCTGGCAACTTTACCCGCTGTCATTTCCTTGCCGGCGTCTATTGTGGCTCTGGCAAAGGTTCCACCGATTTTCTTCATGAAATCGCCAGCAAGTCCTAACTTTTCTTTCTCCACAGCTACTTTAGCCCCGAGTTCCCTTTCCTTTCGGTCTTTTTCCTCATCCCACTTCTTGACAGTCAGTTGCCATTCTTTATCCCTGCGGTCCCTATCATCCTTCATTTGTTCCATCTGTAATTGCAGGTTGATGTCCATCTGTTTAAGCTGGACTTGAAGCTCCGGTGACATTGTGGTTCCTGAAGGCGTTTGTAGACCAAGCTCACTAGCAGCAGCTTTGATTTGTTTTATTTGTTGGTCAAGGGCTGTCTGGCTGGCTCCACTGGTTTTCATCTGGCTCAATTCCTTTATTTGCTTATCCAAGTAGTCGAACCTGTTTTGAACCAGTTCATTCTTAGTATTTTCAAGTTGCTGCATCAACTTGGCCACTTCCGGGTTCGGCCCTTTTTGATCGAAGAGTTTAGTCATCTCAGTCTGCAGATTTTTTATCTGGTCTTGAAGCTGGTTCTGCCTTTCCTTTGCCAGTTCGGCCTCTGACTTTTGACGAGCCTCCTCGCTTTTCTCGACTTGCTTGCGCAGTTCCCCTGCTCCGGATATTTCTTCGGCCACGTCTTTCACCTCCTTGATAGCTTTCATCTGGTCTGTACTTTTTGCCACAGCATCTGGCCCTGTTTGGGGATTCGGTAATTTTCCACCTTTTAATCTTTGCTGGATAATTTCATCTAAATTAGGCATTCTGAATTTCTCCTCCCTCATTTATTACGGGAATTTGAGTTAATGACCAGGCTGTTTTCATTCCAACAGCTAAAGCCTCGGAGAATGAATCCTCTAAACCCATTCTCCTCTTCATATCCAAGTAAATAAAATAGGAAGTGAGCAAATCATCGGCCGTTAAGACTATGTCCTCATCCTTGATTCTGAATTTGACTGGCGAGCCCTTGACTTTGAGCTCGCCTAAAGACACATCAGTTTCATGATCATTGCTACCTTCCTTCTTTTTAGGTTGAGCAGCAGTGATTGCCTCTTCTAAGGTAGGAGCCTCCCTGATTTTTCTGTAGCGCCCTTCAGATATTCCAAATTGCTTGTGTCCGCGCTCTATTCCACCATGAAACTCTCTTATCGCTTTTATCTCATCCTCGGTTAGTGGTTTCGGCGAGAAAGGCATGGTCACCTCCTATCATCCATCATCTACCATGGTATCCTCCATATTGTAATAAGGCAAATGAGGATGGAGGATGGTGGATGGAGGATACTTCATACGCCCCAGCTTCATTCCCTGAGTAGTTCCCTGGTTAGCTTGAGTTAATATGTATGGAGCATGGAGGATGAGCCATGGAGGATGGTGGATGGAGGATGGTGGATAATGGATGGAGGATGGTGAGCGATAGTCTATTAGTTCAATACTAACCGCCGCTATTTACTGTATTGGCGGAGAGTTGTATTTGACCGTTAGGGTGAAAGGAATTAGACTAAATATATGCCAAAACCGGGAGAGATAATTAACGAAGGCTTTGATCTCTTGTCCTATTTAGTAAAGAAAAAAGAGCCTGAAGTAACAGGGGAATTGCCCACAGTGCAGCAGCTTGAGGCAAAATTCCACGAAATCTACTCAGAGAACCCGTTGGAACCTGCCCCTAAAATAGAAAATGCGGGTAGAGTATCGGAAAACGAGAAACAGGAGCTTTCTCGAGGCTCTGAGGGCGTTTCTGAGGGAGTTGCCTGTATCCCATGCAGCCAGGATCACCTCTCGACCTGCTCCGGCCTGCTTGCAGAGGGTCTCCGCTTCGCCCGCAGTGACGGTATAGAGTCTACAGAGGTTATAAGTAGAGTTGGCCTATGTGGGGATGAACTCAATGCCCTCGAGAGAGTTGACCTCCGGCCTGAGCTGACATCGCAACTCCCCAAATGGGAGAGGGATATAGCCAATAGTGTTTTGACCGGCAGCAGGGATCTGAGGCATGATATGGCAGAAATGTTAAGCGTTGATGACCTGGAGAAAGTGGCTGGCAGTGCACAGTCATTGAGGCGAGATATAGGGGAACAGTGGCTGAAAGGCAGAATAGCGAATATGAGCCCTGACGAAAAGGCCAAGGTTAAAGAGAGAGCAGAAGAAATGCTGGATAAGGAGTTGGAACAATGAGAGGAAAAATCATTAATAGCAGTAAGCAAGTTTCCCAGGCAAGGGAAGGCGAGGAGCGCGGCCGGGGCGTGCCTCTAAATGATATTGAAAGGGCGTGCCGGCATTACGGGATTACTGAAGAGGAATATTGTGCCAATCCGGAAGCCTATCCCCTGCCCGATCGGGGAACTGGATTGACTGGAAGGAGCTGAATAATGGAGGAAAGAGGCGAAGGAAACCCATTAACAGAGCGGGAACGCGCAGCTAGACATTTCGGTGTGACTCCCTCTGAAGTAAGCCCAGAAATGATACAGGAACTCCCGGAGCGCGGGACCGGCCTTGAGACCGGCAGAGCAAGGGGAACCGACGAGGCCGAGATTGATGCCATTGCTATTTTCCTGCTCGCCCACTCCATGCCCCACATGGAGGGGAGCCCTGGTATAGTAGTTGACTCTGATGTGGCAGCAAGAACATCATGTAGATGCGCCAGAGTTAATGATTCCGAAATCTGCTTCTCAAAGGGAGTTATTGGTGGTCTCGATGAAGGGCAGAAGGAAGCGTACTGCAGCCCAAAGACCTATTATGAGAGCCCCGGGCTTGAGCAAAGGATAGCCAAGTTCAAAGAGGCAGTGGCAGCAGCCCAGGAGAAAGTCAAAGACATTCCAAAGGGAGAGCGCCTGGGGCCATGGCTATCTGCGATGTCGCAGGAGCTACAAACGAGAGGCATTGAATTATAAGCTGAGATTGTTATTGGTGGAGTCTCAGGTGAGTGCTTTAATCGCCAACGAAAGGGTCATACTATGAGAGGGAAAATAAGGGTCAGCCAACAGACAGAAAACGGAAGCGCCCCCAAAGCGATAGTGGCGCTGGGCATAATAATGTTAAGCATAATAGCAGGTTTCAAATATTCAGGTGGTATGCCACGAGGGTGGTAAATATAATGGACAGGAAACAGTACAATCAGTGCATGGTCCCCTATATGAAGGGATCAAAGCCAAAAGAGCAGCGCCAGTTCGACATGTGCGTGGGAGCCAAGATCTGCTCAGGGAAAGCTGGAAACGAGGAGGAAGCTAAGAGAATTTGCTCTCTCCCCAAAGAACCAAAGCCAGTTAAAACTGGGCAGATTAAAAGAGGGCAAAGCTGTGAAAAGGATGTTGCCAAATTATCTCAGTGCATAATCGAGAATATCGATATGAACCTCGCGAGCAACATCAATAGTATTGAACTTGCAGTCAGAAATGCCTTAATGGAGTGCAGTTGCCCAAAGTAGTAGAAGATCCCCATACGAAAGATATAGTCTCCAACCAGATGGTTGAGACTCAGGAAATACACTGCCAGGGATGCGGAAGATTCCTGGGCCTCCAAGCTATAGTCTGGGGAGTCGTGAAAATAAAGTGTCCAAATTGCAAAGAGTGGAATACAATTGACATTTCCCTAGAAAATAAATAGAGTATTAATGTCGAAAGGTTATAAAGGCCATAAAGACCAGAAAAACCAGCAAGCCTAATAGGAGGCAAAGTGGCGCTAATTTCAATCAGCCAGTTTACCGCTCCTAAGAGAAGGCCAAAGGCATATAAAGCTAGAGATGCAGCTTATATAGTTGGCGGCAATGCCGGCTTCTATATTGCATCTCGACCCCGACCCTATCCCATGACCCCTCAGCAAAAAAGGGTCAAGAACGTTGCTGAGGAGTGTGGTATCAAGAGCGGGATCAAGAAAGCTGACCTTCAGACAAAAATGAAGGAATGCGTTGGTCCTAAGATGCGGAAATAGACAGACTCGGAGATTAAGGGGGCAGCTTCTAACTGCCCCCTTAATTGATGTCATGGGAAAAATTAGAGTATTTGTGTCTGAACATTGTGGCCCCTGTCAGATCATTAAAGATATGATTGACCGAGGGCAAGTTAGTGATAAAGACCTGGAGCTCATTGATATAGAAAGCGATGAGGGGTTTCCCTACATAGGGGAGTTTGCCTTAACGGGAGTACCGTCAGCTTATAAAGAAAATCAAAAGTGTGAGATTAAAATAGACCAGAGCACTGACAAGTTGCATATCATTTGCCCGGAGACATCTACAGAAGCCCTTCCCTCATCCGATGAAGATCAAGTGTCCCCTCCCTGAGCTTCCTGGCATAATAACGTCGCATAGCATTAGTTTCCTGTTCCTCTACCCGGTTCATTTCCTTAGCCTTTGAACACTTCGGACAAAGACCGTTTATAATCTGCAAGGTTTCACGACCACATTCCTGGCAAATAACGCCTCTCGCCCTATCCCAATCCATTTGAGTTAGTGGCGTAGTTCGATGCCGGCGCCGTGTACCACCGTCAATGACTTTAAGATGTGGATCCACTGCCCCAAAGATTTCGCTTGCCTTTTTCCTTTTCATCATTACTCGCATTCCAGGAGGCTTGTTATTCCAACAAGAATATGTTATCATATGCTGCGGGTAATGAAAAGGAAGAAGCGTATTTGTGAAAAATGTGGAGGTGAAATAACAACCGAAGCCCACGAATTGCTTGTATCTCTAAAGGAATTGTTTTTTGGGATAAGAGAGCCTCCAGAGGTGGTTCGCAGGAAATGCTATTGTAGATATAAACGACCTTGATATTCTAGTTAGAATGGCTGTGAAAGAAGGTGAACTATGCAATCGGGATACTATCAAGCAAAACAGCCTAAACCACGCATAGGCCAACTTCCCTGTCAAAATTGTGGGAGAATGGTTCCGGTGATATTGCCCTTTTTAGGGTGTGTTTTTTGTTCAGAGTGCGCGAAGGGCGTCGCCGCATCCGATTCAGAACACTTCCATAAACAAGAAATTGGTGATCAATGGAGCTCGACAGTAGCAACTCTACATCAACAATCATCGGCTAGTGCATTAGACAATCGAATACATATATACATGGGAAAGGAATGATTCAATATTCTATATGGAATGGCAAGGAGGTGAAAGGAAATTGGACAAGAGAATCGAATTAAAATTACGAGTGCCATCAACGAAAGCACTTCTATCAATAAGTGGTGTATCGAATAAAAATATCACATTAGGTTTACCATACCCTTATTGCGTAGCAGATGGTTATTTGCGGGGTGTGACAGAAGAGGACAAGGCTTATTTATTTTCCCGACGGTTTTGGCTTCTTAAATACAATAAAGCAAACTGAGGATGGCTTTGAGGTTTCTATAGAGGAGATGGCAGAAGCCCATATCGAAAATGGTATCCTTCATATGCCATATACTTTTGATTAAATAAATATTCCTAGAGGAATGGCTAGGAAGAGGAGGTGAAAATTAGAAATGAAAAATATAACAGCAGAAATGGTTGATGACCCGATAGAGACTTTTCGTGAGCAAGGAAATAAAATCCCTGTTGTTACTATAAGTGACCACCCTCGATTTGTAAAAGGAACAAGATTAGATTGGGGATTTGTTCAAGTGGCAATAGAGGATGGGTGGGCAGTCACCATATTCCCTCATAAAGTAAATAGGTCAAATTGCAAGCATCCTCAGGGGTTTGACCGCACTGGTTTACAGCTTGGTTCTAATGGCAAGGATTATCGTTTGTATTGGTGCCCTATATGCCATGCTGAAAGGGGTGTGATAATTGAGAATGAAAAAGATGTCGTAGATCACTACCCAACAGACCACGCATGGGATCATAGTGAGGACATATTGTAAATATTCTAGCCAGAATGTAAAGGGAGAATTAAATAATGCCTATTCAATGGATAAAAGTTGGACATGACTATGAATGTAGTGGGCTAAAACATAAAGGTACAAAATACGCATTTAAGATAACGCCCCTCAAAGGTAGCTGGTACCTAATACAGATGAAGCCGTTCAATGACAGAATAGGATTCTACGATACATTAGCTCAAGCAAAAGCCAGGGTTGAACGTATGAAGTGGGATTAAGAATATAGATATTCTATCAAGAATAATAAGGAGAAATAAGGTCAAATGAAGATAGAGGGAGCCAATATAAAATTAAGTCGTAGCTCTAGTTTTCTTTTGGATGGAACTGATAAAGTTTCCGGGTGCAGGTTTACCATCACCGATGAAAAAATAGGAATAGATACACCGATTGTTGTTGATGGCCATGCTGCCTTCACACATAATATCGTTATAAGCGAATTAGAATACCCAATCTTTCAAAAGAGCCCAACAGCCTTAGTACATTGCAATATTCTTAGACGTAAGAGGAAGTCTAGGGTTAAATAATATTCTGTGGAGAATATGAAAGGAGGAATGTGAAAGGTAAGCTAAATAAGAATGATATATTTCTCGGGGTAGTTGACCGAGATGGTAGCATCTTTATCCCATGGCGAGGCACACATGTTTCTCTCGAGCATAATTTTGATGTAGGTCAAAACCTGCTCGTCCAAGCAGAAGAAAATGGTCCCTTTGTCAAATATGTTAAAGCGGAATTGCCAACTCTTGAGCAGCTCAAACAAATGAAAGACGAGCTGTGGTCGGACTGGTATAGATTAGTCGAAATTTTCAGGACAGCCCCTATGCTACAAAAGGTTCTCATGCTACGTGCGTTAGATAAAGAGATGAGAAGCCAAGATTGGGAAAAATAATATTCTACAGAGAATATTAAAGGAGGAATATGAATTACCGCGAGTGGTTAAAAACAGAGTTATCGACACCGCCTTCGATTTTAAGTTTTGTAGCTAATATCAAAAGCCCGTTTCTTGAGTACATGGTCGGGCTTGGAATTTGTGCTGCCTCTATCATATTTGGGTTTCTTGCTGATTTCAG
>Ga0315549_1002039_pt1 | contig 19887 bp, 17 predicted proteins | sample SalMarSW160200MG_FD_203101 | JGI IMG/M metagenome (GOLD analysis project Ga0315549, IMG submission 203101) | Salt marsh sediment microbial communities from the Plum Island Ecosystem LTER, Massachusetts, United States - Salt Marsh Sediment SW1601-200 ... | reverse complement strand
TCTGATGGGAGGGGCCGCCTACGGCCCCCGCGACCTTCTTTTCCTGACGCCGGACCCATCGGTTTATGTGAAGGAGTGAGGGGGCGACCATTTGTTCTCATACAGTTCTACGCATATGCATTGAACAATAGGGCGGATTGTGCAGTCGCCTTAAAATCTCACCAATATCTTTTTCTTGACGTGGTTGACGCAACAAGCTATCTTGGTAACGTGGCTTACCAATTCAGATTAGTATTACAGGAGACAGACACTCCAATTTGGCGGCGTTTTGTTGTCCCCTCAGGTATCACTTTGCACCGTCTTCATCTGATTCTACAAGAAGTAATGGGATGGACCAACTCGCACCTTTACAGGTTCAAGATCGGTACAAAAGAGTACGCTGAACCTGACCCTGAGAACGAATTCAATGAGCTCTATTTCAAGAACTCAAGGCGTACAAAGCTCGAACGAATAATCATCGACAAAGGCAGTACTTTTATCTATGAGTACGACTTCGGAGATAGCTGGATTCACGAGCTAGTTGTCGAGGACATTCTGGAACCAGAGTCTGGTCAGCAGTATCCAGTCTGCCTAGCTGGAGAGCGTGCTTGTCCACCTGAGGATTGCGGAGGCCCTCATGGATATACCGAGTTGTTGGGGATTATCAGTAATCCGGAACATGAAGAGTACCCGGACACAATGGCATGGCTAGGTGGTCAATTTTCCCCTGCTATGTTTAGCCTAGAGAAAGTGAATGGGCACCTGAAAACGATGCGTCTCAGGTGAATTCACGTAGCTAACCCTATCTCTACCTCACGCTTCACATATGTCCAAAATGTGTAGTCGCGTTGAGCTACTTCCAGGCGAATCGTTGGTGGAGACGTGGGAGAGAGCCGAACTATACCTGAAACAATTTCTTAACTCCTTAGAAAATCACCCCGGTACTTCTGCCATGCTTTTCTTATTCTCGGGTCTACTTCATCTGCCAACTTCCATACACGTTCAGTGTCATCTTTGCAAAGCTCTAAAGTCCACTTTTGAAGTGAAGTCCCTATAGCATGGAAAGAATCATCTGTGTGAACAAGTTTCCTAAGACCATCTTTGAAATCAGCTTCGCTACCATTCGAGAGGCATAGTTGAACGCATAATTTCTTTATAGCCTTGCTTATCGGACCATAGTTCTTTCTAGCCATGTGCTACCTCCTTTTTTAATGGAAGTATAGATAATTTGTGTCACGAAGTCCAAATATAAAGCGCAAAAACGAATTATCCTAAGTCTAGTAAAGATAGAGACAATACCTTGACAAAATAGATACAATGTGCTAGATTTATTACATCGTTATGGGGTAGAAGGATGGAATAATGCTCAGTAAAGCAGTTTATGCACGACTTCAAACCGAACTGCACGAGAAGTTAAAAGCACATGCTGATGCAACAGGCCAGAGCGTCTCGGCAACTGTGGAAGACCTAATCCGGTGTGGTCTCGAACAACTCTCTTCCGGGAGATCAGCGGATACCTTGGAGAAGGAGATAAACGAATTAAAAGATAAGGTTCAGAAACTGCAGAAAGAGGGGGCGACACTACAGGGGTCTCTGGAAGCCTGTAGGGCAAAGGAATCTATAGCCATGGCAGCACAGAGCCACGCAACTGCACTCCAACAAGAAACAGAGTCCCAAAAGCGCCAAGTTGAACAACTTAGAAACTATCTGTTGACCCCGGTTTCCGTGTGTCGGAATTGCAATACACAACTTCGGCTTTTTGATATAGGCCAAAGAAAGTGTGCGTATTGTGGAGGTTGGAGCATGGATTGGCTACCCGAGTACTCGGTACCACCAACGACTTGGGAAACAATTCGGGACGGCGCTGCTGTTGTAGGGATCTCGACTGTTGTGGTAGCTCTATTGAATGCACTGGGTGGAGGACAGCAAAGAAGCTAATAAGGAGATAGATTTATGTCCTACGACGTCGAAATATTGCGCCGCATATATGACCGGACGGATGGTCACTGCCATATCTGTGGGAAGAAGCTCAGTTTTGCAAACTATGCTGTTTATGGTGGTAGAGGCGTTTGGGAAGTAGAACATTCAGTGGCAAAAGCCGCCGGTGGTACAAATCACCTAAATAACCTGTTTCCAGCTTGTATTATATGCAACCGTAAAAAAGGAATCGGAACAAGTAGATCTGCACGTATCCAACATGGTAGAAAGAGAATGCCGTTGTCCAGAGATAGGAAGGAAAGCATTCGAGACAATAATACCTTTGCAGGCGTAACATTGGGAACGGTAGTTGGCAGTCTCTTGTGTGGTCCCTCCGGAGCGTTTGTTGGTGGGGTGCTTGGGGGAATTATTGGTCATAGCTCAGATCCAGAGGCGGAGTGATTTTGAGGGATTCCACAAATGACCTTAAATCATTGTCACTCCGACGTACGGCAATGATAGCGCCTTTTAAAGTTGCCTCTTTCACCTCTCCTAAGTGGTTGAACTTACCACACAGTAGCAATACAATGGCAGCAGCAAGACACATGGGGTGTTTTACGGAATCAATAGCGGAGGGACAATTCAAAAGAAGAAGGAGGGGCAAGGATGAGAATAGCATTTTACGCCAGAGTGAGCACAGATAAACAGGCAGAGAAATATGGTATTCCCAGCCAGATTGAGGCATTTAGGAAAAGGTGTCTGGAAAGGGGCGGGACTCCTGTGCTTGATGGAGATAAGGATGCCTTTATTGATGATGGCTACAGCGGGGCCGAACTTGATAGGCCAGCCCTAAATCGTTTACGCCAGACAGCTAAAGCAGGCAGGGTGGATGTAGTCCTGTCCTACGACCCGGACAGACTATCGCGGAAGCTCTACCACCAGATGATTCTGGCCGAAGAGTTCGAGAAGCAGGGAATCAAGCTGAAGTTCGTTACACAGGACATGGGTAACTCTCCTGAAGATAGGATGTTCTTCAATATGAGGGGGTTGGTAGCTGAATACGAACGAGAGAAGATAAGAGAGCGCACCGTTAGAGGTAGCCGAGAGAAGGCCAGGCAGGGCAAGGTGGTCAGTGCAGGAGCGGTGCCCTTCGGCTTCCGCTACAACAAGGAAAGGGCTACATTGGAAGAGGACTCTGAGAAAGCTCAAACGATAAGGTTGATATTTTACACCTTTGCCAACGAGAGCCTATCGATTCAAAGGCTGACCGAAAGACTTAACCGGCTGCATATACCGACTCCCAAAGGTGGGGACAGGTGGCGGGCCAGCACCCTCGGCATTATGCTGAGGAACGAAGCCTATATCGGCAGGCTGCACCAGTTCAGGACATGCCACGTGGAACCAAAGGAACGCCGTCAGCCGTCGACGAGAATCAAGAAGACGTCTCATGTTCTGCGTCCCAGGGAAGAATGGATAACGGTGGAGGTGCCTGTGCTGGTGCCGTTAGAGCTATTTGAGACTGTGCAGAGGAAGCTCGACAGGAACACGGATCTATCCATGAGGAACACGAAGAGGGAGTATCTCCTATCCGGGCTTCTATACTGCTCACAATGCGGTGGCAGGATGGGGGGACACACCACCCATGATGTGCCTTATTACCGATGTTACCGCAAATACAATCCCGATAGGGTTCCCCTCGGCCCAGGTGGCGAACCACAACCTTGCTCGTGCCCTGAGGTTAAGGCCGAGGCAGTAGAGCCTGTAGTCTGGGACACCATTTACCAGCTCATTAAGGACCCGGACTTTCTCATCCAGGAGCTTCATAAGCGTAATACCGACAATTCGCAGACCAAGGAGATACTGGAGCGGGAACTGCGACTCTGTCAGGCCAGGCTGAAGGCGATACCGGAAGAACAGAGGCGGTTAGTGGAAGGTTACCGCAAGGGGTTGTATGCTGATTTCATGATGCGTGAGGATATGGAGCTAATCCAGAAGGAGCAAGGTGAATTAGAGAAGCGGAAGTCCGAACTGGAGAGGCAGTTTGCCCAGAGGCAACTGACACAAACACAGGAAGCTCGCATCAGAAGCCTGACGGAGAAGATTGGTATGGGATTAGATAACCTGGACTTCAGCGGCAAGCAAGAGCTGTTGAGGCTCCTTATCGAGAGGGTACTCTACAATGAGCAAAGTATCGAGATTCAAACCATTATCCCCCTCAGTGAGCAATTGCATCCACTCCACCGAGGGGGACAAAGGGGGAGGGTTGCTACATATTAATTAAGTGGGTGAGGTTAAGATGATGAAACAACCAGAACCGGACGGAACCCATGATATCCAGACACTGCTAAATTGAATTCTCCTGTAAGTGCTTTTTATCGCTGCTTACCAGCAACTCCATAATTTGACATCAAACCGGGGTATCCTATATTCTTTGAATTAGCACCAGTCCCTAAAAAACATAATAATTTCACCTTACTGAGGAGGTTTGTCTGATGAAAACGATTAAGGAATCCGCCAGAGAAACAAAGGTCTGCCGGGAGGCTGATGTCGTGGTGGTGGGTGGCGGACCCGGTGGTATCGGTGCCGCCGTCTCTGCCGCCCGCAACGGCGCCGACACAGTGCTGATAGAGAGATACGGCCATCTCGGAGGCATGGGCACTGGCGGTCTGGTTACGATTATCCCCCTCCTCACCGATATCTTCGGCAAGCAGCAGATAGTCAGCATTACCCAGGAGTGGATAGACAGGCTTGATGCCCGGGAGGCCGTTGACTACCCGAAGAAGGAACACTGGGGCTCGGCCGATAAAGACATTGTCAAATATTATTTTGAGCGCAGTTTCTTCTACACACGGCTGGATAGGGTAATTTACGCCGCTATTATCGACGCCGAGATATCCAAGGTAATACTGAATGAAATGGTGGAAGAAGCCGGAGTTAAAACATATCTCCACTCGTGGGGAACCGAGCCCATCATGGAAGGAAACACATGCAAGGGAGTCATCTTCGAGAGCAAGTCGGGCAGGCAGGCAGTGCTGGGGAAAGTCGTTATTGATTCCACCGGTGACGGCGACCTTCTGCCATATGCCGGAATTGAGTTTGAAGACAACATACCACCTAATTTCAGGATTGCCAACCTGGCCCTTTGCTTCTGGGTTGACGGCGTCGACGTTGAAAAAGCCGAGGACTTCAGAAAGAATAACCCGGAAAAATTCGGTGAACTGGCACGCAAGTGCATGGAAGCGGGCGGATTCCCGGGCTTCTTTAGGAGCCTCCTGAAAAACCAGGAGAGCATCGTCTGGTGTCACAACCGCTACCCGAACAAGAGCCAGATAGACGTTGAAGAGCTCACCCGCGTTGAGTTCGAAGGCCGTAAAAAGATGATGATAACCTATGACTTCTGGAAGAAGAACCTGCCCGGCTTCGAAAAGAGCTTCATCGTACTGAGCTGTCCACAGCTGGGCACGCGAAGCAGCCGGCGGCTTATCGGCGAATACAAGCTGACAAAGAAAGACCTTGCCGACAACCAGCCTTTCGAGGACACCATCGCTATCTTCCCGGACCTCGACCGCGGGCAGGAATCGCTGGACCACCCGCTCATGTATATACCTTACCGCTCCCTGCTGCCCAAGAACGTGGACAATATGTTCGTGGCCTGCCGCGCTTTCTCCTCCGATGAGCATGTCCAGGAATGGTTCAACCTTATCCCGCACTGCATCGCTTTCGGCGAGGCCGCTGGCACGGCATCGGCTATGGCGCTTCAGGCTGGCGTCGGCATCAAAGACGTGGATATGAAGGCCCTGCAGAAGAAGCTCGCCAGCCAGGGCGTGCCGCTTCCTGACGTTACAAAAAAGGTGGACTATAAATATACTGGGCCGCCATTAGTCTCCACCTCTCCATTTACTCTTCATTAACCTGTAGAAAGGGTCGAAATAAACCGTTAAGTCAGGGGGTAGCAAAACTACCCCCTTGGAATTGGAGGCCTGATATGCCAGGAAAAAGCTCAGTCAGAACGATTACGGAACAAGCCCGACAAATCAAGGTGTGTCGGGAGGCCGATGTCGTGGTAGTTGGCGGAGGCCCCGGCGGTATCGGCTCGGCTATAGCCGCAGCACGGAGCGGCGCGGATACCGTACTCATCGAGAGATACGGTCACCTCGGCGGCATGGCCACCGGCGGACTGGTCAACATTATCCCAAACCTCAGCGATATCAGCGGCAAACAGCACCTGTTCGGGCTGAACCAGGAGATAATAGACAGGATGGACGCCCGGGGCGGGGCTTCTTACCCGAAAAAAGAACACTGGGGCACTACCGATAAAAAATTAGTTAACTATTACCACGATACCGGCCTCGACTGGTTTTACATACGCCACGATTACAATATCGGCAAGGAGAGAGTCCTATATACCGCCGTCGTCGACCCCGAGATATTCAAGGACGAACTGAACGACATGGTCCAGGAAGCAGGAGTCGACCTCTGGCTCCATTCCTGGGGCACCCGTCCCATTATGGAGGGTAGCACGGTCAAGGGGGTCTTCTTCGAGAGCAAGTCGGGTCGGCAGGCAATACTTGGGAAAGTCGTCATCGATGCCACCGGAGACGGCGACATATTCGTAGAAGCCGGAGCCGAGTTCGACGGTGAACTGGACAACAAACACAGGACGGCATGGCTGGCTTTTACCTTCTGGCTGGCCGATGTCGATATCAGGAAATACGATGATTTCAAAGCGACCCATGCGGAAAAATACGAGGAACTTATGCAGGAACTCGCGAAGCTGGGTGGTTACTCTCATTTCTTCAAAGGCGTCCTGAAAAACCAGCATAACGTTATCTGGTATCACTGTTTCCAACCTCAACCTGAATCTTCCGACGCTAAAGACGTCAGGGAACTGACCCAGGTGGACATCATAGGCCGGAAGCGGGCTTTAGTCACCTACGAATTCATGAAGAAATATGTCCCAGGATTTGAGAATAGCTTCATCATGCAGACCGCCCCGCAACTCGGCCTCCAGGGCGGCCGGCGAGTTATCGGGGAATACACACTCACCGACAGGGACATGGAGTCGGACGAAGTCCACGAGGACACTATAGTGGTGCTGGCAAACAACGATAACGGCGAGATATCCGCCAGGCATCCCACTATCTGTGTTCCCTACCGCTGCCTGGTGCCGAAGAAAGTGGACGGACTACTCGTTGCCTGCCGCGCCTTCTCCTCGTCAGACAGCGTCAACCAGCATTTCAACATCATCCCGCACTGCATAGCTTACGGCCAGGCGGCAGGAACGGCCGCCGCCATGGCAGTAGAAGCCGGTATACAACCACGAAAGGTGGACTACAAAGAACTGCATAATAACCTGGTCAAGCAGAATGTTATGCTGCCCGGTGTTAAATAGCATCCCTGCAAAACGGGGAGAGAATACGAAAGAGGGGGCTTCGCCCCCTCCTCATATTTTTACCTTTTATACCTGGCAATAGAATCAGAAAGCGTTTTAGCGCCTGCCTGAAGACGATATCAGGTTCTTCTGGACTTCCTCATAGCCAAGGTCGAATGCCTTTAAATTAACGTCAATCGCTTTTACCGGGACACGTGCTTTAACCACTTCTTTGGCAGTTTCCATCTTTATCGGCATGAGCCCCGTCCCGAAGAGCGCCCCCAGCATTACGACGTTGGTTGTCTGTAAATTCCCCGCTTCCTGGGCTAGACGAGTAGCATCCAGCGTAATCACCCGCTCCGACGCTTTGTTAAGTTTATCCAGTATTTCCTCAAGACCGGGATACCCGCTACTGCCAAGATAAACGGTAAATGGCTTCACCTCTCTGGTGTTAAGTAGCACCATGCTGGACTTTGAAAGGTATTGTATGTTCCTGAGTGCTTCCGAAGGCTCTACCGCTACCATGACATCGCACTTACCTTCCGGCGTAAGCGGGGCATAGATACCACTCCCCAACCTGAGATTGCTGAATACCGAGCCACCCCTCTGCGCCATACCCAGCACCTCCGAGCCCCTGACACCTATGCCATCCCTGACCGCGGCGTTGCCAAGCAGTTCCGACATCAGGACGACTCCCTGACCGCCAACCCCGCAGATTATTACTTCAAGTTCTTTTTTACTTATCATCTTCCGCTCCTGATATTATTGCTTCGTGCGGGCAGACCTGGGCACAGACCCCGCAGCCGGGACACTGGGTTTCATCAATAGTGACCTTGCCATCCTCGATGATAATGGCAGGACAGCCAAGTAAATTAATGCATAGCCGGCAGTCGCAGGAAAGACACCTTTCGGCTTCTCTGATAGCTTCTTCCCTGCTCAAACCGAGTTCGACCTCACAGAAGTTGCCACGCCTCTGCTCTGCCGGAAGCACCGGCATGCTCAGCCTCGGCTCCTGACCGACGCCAAAGGTATCTACCATGAGTTTGCTTTCGAATATACCCTCACCCTCTCTGCCAGTATCAAGCGATTGTCCCTTCAAATACCGGTCAATAGATATAGCCGCCTTTCTCCCCGCCGCCATGGCTTCTATGACGGTAGCCGGGCCGGTCACGGCGTCGCCGCCGGCGAAGACACGTTTGATACCGGTTTCCAGTGTCACCGGGTCAGCCTTAATATAACCACTGGCTACCGCCCCGGCCGCCTCACCGGTCATAAACTCAAGGTCAGGTTGCTCACCGACAGCCGCGATTATCAGGCCCGTTTCCATAGTAAATTCCGAGCCTGCTACCGGTACCGGCCTTCGCCTTCCGCTTTCATCGGGCTCGCCCAATTTCATTTTTATCAACTCTATTCCCGTAACCTTATCACCTTTGGCAACAACCCTGTTCGGGCCAGACAGTAAATGTATTTTCACACCCTCCTGCTCGGCTTCAGCCACTTCCTCGCCGATGGCCGGCATCTCCTCTCTGGAACGCCGGTAAACGATATTCACGTCCTTAAAGCCCAGGCGCACACAGGTCCGGGCACAGTCGACAGCCACATTACCGCCGCCGACAATCACCACTTTATCTCCAACCGGCACCTCCTCACCCATATTTACCTTGCGTAGAAATTCGGTGCCGTCAATAACACCCCGGATATCCGAGTTTTTTATTCCCAGACTCCCACCCCGATGGGCACCGACAGCGATAAAAACAGCGTTATAATCCCTTCTCAAATCAAACAGGTTAATATCGGCCCCGACCCTGGTATTCAGTTTTACTTCCACTCCCAACTTATTAATAATATCTATCTCACTGCTTAATATATCTCTGGGCAGCCTGAACTCGGGAATACCCACCGCCATCATGCCCCCCAGCTTCGGCAGAGCTTCAAAGATGGTGACCTTGTAGCCGGACTTCCTCAAGTCATAGGCGGCCATGATACCCGCCGGGCCTCCGCCTACTATGGCTACCTTTTCCTTTCTTTCCACAGGAATGGAGTAGTCTTCTTTATATTCACCATAGTCGGCGGCGCTTCTCTTGAGAGCGTTAATGGCAATAGCTTCCTCAATATCAGCCCGCTTACACTTGCCTTCACAGGGTCTTGTACAGATTCGTCCGATGATGGCGGGAAATGGCAGGGTCTGCTTGATTAACGCCAGAGCTTCGTCGAACTTACCCTCCTTAATCAGCCCGATATAACCTCTCACATCGACATGCAGCGGACAGGTCACCTGGCAGTATGGCGGGCTGCCGGCAACGCATTTCTCCGGGTCAACCTTATAAGGTAAGGTTTTAATCGCCTGCCGCCGCTTTTCCCTGACATCCAGTATGCTGCAAAGCCGCCGGGCAATCACCACCGAAGGTCCATCATATTTGATGGCTCTTTCCAGCGTATTAATCATTTTCGGCAGGTCAAAAGCATCAACTACCTCAACGAGTTTCACACCGCTGGCCCTGGCGATATCCTCAGGCATAACCACGGGGCCTTCTCCGGCCGGGGCACCGGGGTGCGGTTGAAAACCGGTCATGCCGGTAGTGGAGTTATCCAGAACCACCATAGTTACATTCGCCTTGTTGAAAACCGAGTTTATCATCGGAGGTATACCGGAATGGAAAAAAGTGGAATCGCCCAGGTGGGCTACCACCGGAACATCTATAATATGAGACAGGCCACTGCCCAGACCGAAAGCGCCCCCCATGCAGATAGCAATATCGTCCGCGTTCAGGGGCGGATTAGCCCCCAAGGCGTAACAACCGATATCACCCGTGCGAACGGGTTCTTTTCCCGTATCCTGCTTGACGCGCTCACAGGCCACATTTATAGCGTAGAAAGTCGCCCGGTGCGGGCAACCGGCACACATGGTCGGCGGACGTACCGGCAGGAGTCCCGATGTCTCTTCTCTCAGCTTGTCGATTTCGGCAAAATCGACCGGCGGCTTAGCTCCCGTCAGTTTGCAGAGCGCTTCGGCTACCTGGCGCGTTGACAGCTCCCCTACCAGTGACACCATATCCTTGCCGTGAATTTTAACCAGAACGCCGGCATCTTCAGCGACAACCTTGACCTGCTCTTCAACGAACGGCTCAAGCTCCTCCACCACCAGTACCGTTTCAACCGAATTCAACAACCGCTCGGTCAGTTTGGCCGGCAACGGGTACGGCGTGCCGATTTTCAGCAACGATACCCTGTCTTCCAGTCCCAGCCACCTGACCGCCTCCATGGTATAACTGTACGATATCCCACAGGCAATAATACCGAGTCTGGCCCCTTCTTTAAGCTCAAGCCGGTTATAACTTAGAGTATCCACCGCTTCCTTTATCCGCTCCAGTCTCTCAACCACCAGGCGGCGGTTCTTCCTGAAATTAGCCGGCAGGCACACCAGCCGTACGGGGTCCTTAACGAATTTACCCTGTCTCCTCTCTCTGTCTATCTCCCCTAAGACCACGTCACTCCGGGCGTGTCCTATCCGGGTGACCGACCTCAGCATAAACATCTGGTTGAATTCCTCGGAGAGCCGGAAGGCATCGGCCATCATGTCTTTGGCCTCCTGCCCGGAGGAAGGTTCCAGTACCGGTATGTAACCCTGCCGGGCGATGTAGCGGTTGTCCTGCTCGTTCTGGGAACTCCACTGCCCGGGGTCATCAGCCGAAATCAGCACCAGGCCGCCCCTGGCGCCAATATAACTGGCCGCCATAATAGAGTCATGGGCTACATTCACACCCACATGCTTCATTATCGCCAAGGCTTTTAGCCCGCTTACGGAAGCGGCCAGAGCCACTTCAAAAGCTACCTTCTCATTGACTGACCACTCGGCATAAATACCAAGCTCCCCGGCCACATTAACCAGGGCTTCGGTGATTTCGCTCGATGGTGTGCCGGGATAGGACGCCACGCACTGCACTCCGGCTTCTATGGCCCCCCGGGCAATGGCTTCATTACCAAGCATAAAGAGCCTGGCGCCGGGGGCATCGGAAGTAATGGTTAATTCAGCTACTTTATTCAATAGAATCCTCCTGACCAGAGAATTTCCTCTTTTTCATCGGGCGAATAATCAATAAACGGTAGTTTTCAATGATTGAGTAAAAGCCTGTTTCTTTTAACATTCTACACGCTTGCACGTTTATTTGACAAACACTTGACAATAATTAAGCCAGCATCTATTATATGACAACCAATCAGGATAAGGAGGAATCCAAATGTCAATTGAAGAGAACAAAGCCCTTGTCCGTCATGCCTTTGAACTCATGAACCGGAAAGAACTGGACGCATTTTTTAAGCTTCTTGACCCTGGATACGTTGCCCACTACACTATAGGCGATTTACCCCTGGAGCAGGCTAAACAGTTCGAAACCATGTATTTCGCTGCCTTCCCAGATGCTAGTGCTACCATCGAAGACATGGTCGCCGAGGGAGACAAAGTGGCCATTCGAGTGACCTGGAGAGGTACACATAAAGGTGAGTTTATAGGCATCGCACCTACCGGGAAGCAGATTGAAATGACCAATACCCTCATATTTAGAATCGCCGTCGGTAAGTTGGCGGAAAACTGGGCCACCATAGATGAACTGCGCATGATGCAGCAGCTTGGCGCTATTCCTAAGCAATAGAGTGAAATGACAACAAAATAACCTTTATGAAAGGAGAAATTACTATGAGCCCTACTCAATTAGACTACGAGAAATTGAAGCAGCAAGTACAAAAACAACTGAACAAGATTCGATACGGAGTTCTGGCTACCGCTGAAGGTAACGTCGTGACAGCGAGACAAATGATGCTCATATGCGATGGTTTGAGGATTTATTTTATGACGACTACTACAACCCGGAAATATAAGCAGATAGTAGTCAATCCAAACGTGGCTGTTGCCATAGGGAACATGCAGATAGAAGGAGTGGCTTCAATCAGAGGATGTACGAGCGATAACGAGAATGCTTGGTTCCTCAAGATATTTGAAGAAATGGAACCAGAAGTATATGAAAACCATCGCGATATGTGCCTGGACCCGGAGACACCCTGGCGAGTAATAGAGATAGCCCCAAAAAGGATTGCACTATTTGTGTCTCCAGACAATTACCTTGACGTGCTAAACGTCGATGAAAAAACAGCCACCAGGTATTTGGGCAGTGAACTAGTCGCTCCGAATTATTAACACGTAGAATTAATCTGCTTCAGCAGCTTGGTGTCATTCCCAGGCAGTAATATAAAAGGAGGAACTACCATGGATATCAAAGAGTTCGCAGAAAAATTCATCAAAGCCGAGGACGAGGCCTGGCAAAACGGTAACTTTGACGCTCTGGAAAAACTGGAAGACCCCGACGTGGTGTATCATATCCCACCTCTCCCCGACACCGTCGGCTTCGAAGCCCACAAACAGTACATTATGGGGGCCAGTAAGGCAATGTCGAAGCCCTATCAGGAGTGGGAATATATAACTGGAGATGGTAATGTATTTGCTTTGTCTTATAAAAGTAGAGGCCTGTTCACCAGCGAAATACCGGGTCTTCCCCCACCCACCGGAAAAGAAGTAACCAGCGACTACCTCTTCGTATTACGGTTAAAAGACGGGAAAATAAAAGAAGCGTGGGCTAAAGGCAGTACCAAGGGTTTAGGCTAGCCGGTACATGGTTAACTAGCCATACAATTTTATATTAGAATATAGATAACTCAATTGTACATTATTACAAGCACGAGCTAATACAAATGAACAAGGATAACAGCAGAGAATGATAGAAACTAACTACGAAAAATATCTGGTAAGAAAGCCTGTTTATGAGGCATGCCCCGGAGTGAAAACCCGCCAGAGTCCAGTCATGACTTTTATGAGCAGCCGCCAGGTGCCTGAAGCCAACTGCTTTATTCAACTCGGCTGGATATACAGTATACCGGAACCGAATCCGCATATCCACGAGCATGTGCATGACTTTGACGAAATTCTTCTACACTGGGGCGGCAACCATGAGACACCCCAGGTTCTCGGCGGTGAAATAGAGTTTTACATCGGCGGCCAGCCGATATCTTTTAACACGACGACGGCGTTTTTTATTCCCAAGGGAACACCACATGGCCCCGTAATCTGGAAGAAATTCCGCTTTCCTCATATGCAGATGGCCATGATGCTTGGTAGCGGTAACGCGGTAGAAGCCTGGGGAGAAACTGGAATAGGCGAGAGCAAGAAAAAATCCCCTATAAAAAATGATAAATTCGACTATGAGCAGTATGCAATACGGAGTCCCATGCGGGAGGCGGGGGCGGAATTTGTGAAGGGTCGCACGAGCCCCACCATGACCTATATGAGCGGCATCCAGATACCAGGCGTCAAGTGCTACATAGAAATGGGCTGGACATTCGATATGCCCGAATCAAGCAATCCCAACGCCACCATGCCCGAGATGGTGCATAGTAACTTTGATGAGATTGTCCTGCATATTGGCGGCGAACCCGATAGTCCCGAAGACCTGGGTGGTGAAATAGAATTTTTCGTCGGCGGCCAGCCACTGACGTTCAGCACCAGCGCTGCGCTCTTCATTCCAAAGGGATTACGACACGGCCCGCTGTCCTGCAAGGAGTACCGAAAGCCTCACCTCGTGATGGCGATAATGCTCGGCGCCAGCACCGTTAAAGAGGGCTGGGAAGGCAGCTTTGTCACCTGAGTAAGCCCTTCTGCAAGGATATTACTCGTTGGAAGTAGCATACTACCGATAATGGCACCACATATGGAGTTGCGGCGCTTTTCCAGAAACGGGAGTGTACCTATACCGGGAGTTTGACATAGCAGATGTACCCAGATACACTTGAAATGTCACCCACTGAAGATATAAACCCCTGTAAGACAATTATGAAAGGAGCCTATCATGGAAAATAACACTCCAGGGAAGTCTATTTTCGGCAATCTGCATCATGTGGGGGTAATAGTAAAGGACATGGAAAAAACCATCGCATATTTAACGTCCATCGGTATCGGGCCGTTTGGAATGCCGGGCGGGCCGCTCTTTGTAGACATCCCGTTTAAGGGCGAGCTACGGGGCAAACCGGCCGAGTGGAAAGTCAAGATAAGCGTGGCCAGGCTTGGCGATGTTGAACTCGAATTGCTTCAACCCAGCGGTGGAGAATCCGCATTACAGGAGTTTCTGGATGATAACGGGGAGGGCATCCACCACATCGGGTTCACCACAAACGACCTTGAAAGTGACGTGAAAGACCTGGTGGACCAGGGAGTCAGGGTTCTGACGAGTGCCAAGAGCGATAAGGGTGGTTTCGCCTACTTCGAAACCGATGTTATCGGCGGTATCGTTACAGAGCTGCGGCAGATGTAACCGGCAGGTCAGGGCGCTATGACATCAGCAAGATTAACAATAATTCCTGAGGAGATGGATAGCTTATGAAAGCAGCCGTAATGAGAGGAATAGGCAACATCAATATGGAGGAAGTCCCGGAACCAGAGACGGGGCCGGATGAAATCAAGGTAGAGGTGGCTTACTGCGGGGTATGCGGAACCGACCCGGAGATTCTGGAAGGGCGCTTCGGGTTTATGCCGCCTGATGTAAGAGATGAACCGAGAATTATCGGGCATGAAGCTTCGGGGACAATCGCAGCCGTCGGCAAAAATATAAAAATTTACCAGGTGGGTCAGAGAGTGGCCTGTAATTTCCGTAGCGCCTGCGGTGCCTGCTATTATTGCCGAAACAAAAGGGAACATTTTTGCCGTAATACGTTTCATGCTTCAGGGGCTTTTGCCGAGTACGCCATCTACGATGAGAAGGCGGTATATGTCCTGCCGGACGACATCAGCCTGGAAATAGGCGCCCTCCTCGAACCTTTGTCCGTAGCCGTCCACGCTATTGAAATGGCTGATATCTACCCCGGCTGTTCGGTAGCCATATCCGGGGCCGGGCCCATAGGTCTCCTTTGCCTTGAGCTGGCGATAAAAGCCGGGGCTGCCAGGACACTGGTCTCAGAGCCAATCGCTGAGAAAAGGGAGCTGGCCAGGAAACTGGGGGCTGATGTGGTGGTAGACCCCTTAAATGAAAACCTGGAGGAAATCGGCAAGCAACTGACTGACTCCAGGGGATTCGATACCGTTCTCGAAGTAAGCGGCAATCTTGATGCAGCCAAACAGGCTATCTCCCTGGCTGATAATTGCGGCACCATACTATGGGCGGCAGTTTATCCCAGAGATGCTGAAGTAGGTGTGCCGCCATTTTACATGTACGCCAGGGAACTGACCATCCGCTCTATCTTCACATCCCCTTACTCGTTCCCCAGGGCGTTGAACCTGCTGCCCAAGCTCGAACTCGAGCCGATTATCTCGGATATCATCCCGCTTAAGGACATAAAAAAGGCGTTCGAACTGTACAAAACGGGAAAACCGGTAAAGATATTGATTAAACCCTGAATCTATTAATCCGGTACCGGAAAGCGAGGTCACGTATGACGGAAAAGATTAACTGCGGTAATTGCAACATGCTGCTGTATTTCGGCGAGGAGATAAACCGGCGACTCTACATGAGGGCGATACCATCGGAGAAGACAGTCCTGGGATTCTACAATAACACCTGCCCGCGATGCGGTAACAAGCTGACGCTGAAAACAGTAAATATTGAGAGGGAAGGACGCAAAAAATGGCACACGACGAAGAGCTAATAAGAGACCTGGAGGCAAAGGCCGACAACGTCCGCAGGAACATCTTTACCATCTTTGAATCCAGTCAGATGGGGCATGCCGGAGGGACGATGTCGCTGATAGAAATAGTCACCGCTCTTTACTTCCACCACCTCAAGTTTGATTGCCAGAACTGCGACTGGCTGGAGAGAGACAGGCTGGTACTTTCCAAGGCGCACTGCTGTGAGGCCATCTACGCTGTCCTGGTGGAACTGGGTGTACTCCCCAAAGAGATACTCAGCACATATTACCGCTTTGGCTCGCCGTTGCAGGGGCACGCCGACCGATGGTGCACGCCGGGCATTGATTACTCGGGTGGTTCGCTGGGGCAGGGACTATCCTTCGCCAACGGCTTAGCCTACGCCGAAAAGTTGAAAGCATCGCTCCGGCCACCCTCAGTGCAATCTTCCATGCCGAGGTATATCAGAAAAGATAATCCTCTTTACCGGACTTACTGCATCCTGGGCGACGGCGAGTGCCACGAAGGCCAGGTGTGGGAGGCCGCCATGTTCGCCGCGAAATATAAACTGGACAATCTCATCAATATAGTCGACTATAATAAATTCTCTCTCGATGGCCCGACTAATGAGGTAATGCTGCTGGAGCCGTTCGTGGAAAAGTGGAAGTCCTTCGGATGGTATGTTATTGAGGTTGACGGCCACAATCTGAGGCAACTGGTTGATGCGCTTGACTTAGCCTGCAACCTCTACGGCGACCTCAAACCGAAGTGCATCATCGCCCACACCGTCAAGGGCCACGGCATCCCCCACTGGGAGGCGACTCATGTTCATATCGGCCGGGGTGAGGATATCAGCCGCGGTGTTGAAGAAGGGAGAGCTAAATATGGCCACCTATAACAAACACGTACAAATAGGCGACAGGGTTATGGCCGCCGAGGGGATTAACAGTGGGATGATAAAGGCAGCCGAAAAGGACGACAGGATAATCGCCGTACTGGAGGACATGGGATTCCCCGGAATCGGCTGGTTCACACAGAATGCCCCGGAGAGGGTCATTGAGTGCGGTATCGCCGAGGCTAATGGGGCAGGCGTTGCCGCCGCCCTGGCGGCGGAAGGGTTCGTGCCGTTTATCCATAGCTTCGCCTTCGCGGCGGTCAGCCGTGCGTGTAACCAGATAAGGCAAAGTATCCTGCAAGACCGTTTCAATGTGAAGATACTGGGCAGAGAGGGGGCCTGGGGAGAGCCGGGCATATCCCATAATCACATAGAAATAATCGGCATTACACGCGTCATGCCGAATCTCGTCATCGTCAATCCGGCGGATATCATCGAGGCGGAGAAAGCTATCATGGCTATTGCCGACTACATCGGGCCGGTTTTCCTGAAAATTGAGGCCAGCCCGCCGCCACTGAAGATATTTACCGAAGACTATCCTTTTAATCTGGGTAAGGCCTATACGGTGAAAGATGGCAAGGACGCCACCATTATCGCCTGCGGCTATATGCTGACGGAATCTATCCTGGCCGCCGAGCTCCTAGAGAAGGAAGGCATTGATGCCAGGATAATCAACATGAGCACGTTAAAGCCCCTGGATAACGAGGCGGTAATTAAGGCCGCCGAGGAGACCGGGGCTATCGTTACCGCCGAAAACGCCAGCATCATCGGCGGACTGGGAGAAGCCGTGGCGACAGCGCTTTCCGAATATTCACCGGCACCGCTGATAAGGGTTGGAATCGAGGATGAGTTCAGCCAGTCCGGCAGAATCACTCCGGAGAAAGACGAGTTAAAGGCTCACTTCGGACTCGGCGCCGAGGACATAGCGCTATCCGTTAAAGAGTGTATAGCCAAACGGGAAAAATTTAATAAAAAGAACAGCTAGGCAATTTATCTGATTATCGGCTCCAGTCCTGCCTCCAGCCTGGCGTCATTAATATGTATCAGCACCGCTTCCTCCAGAGGCATACAGGTAAACCCGAAGTCTTCGATAGCCCGCTTCATGCTAACGCGCCACGGTAGGCCGAATTTGCCGCTGGGGTCCATCATCGGGCGGTCGCCGAAGGTAATATCAGCTTCCGGTATATATTTACGCACTATATCTGCCATATCCCCGGGACTGGCGGCGGGTCCGCCCACGTTATATACCGGGTGCGGGGAGGAAGGAGCCTTTATCAGGATTCTGGTGAATTCGGCGAGGTCGTCCGCGGAGACCAGCGAGGAAAGACCGTTGCCGTCACCTTCCATGGAGAAAGGTTGGCCGACAGCAGCCTTCGAGGGCATGTCCGACCAGAACTGCGCCGGTGACCTTCCGCCATGCCCGTAACCTATGGTGGGCCGCACGCCGGTAAAGTTCATACCGTACTGCCGGGAATACTCCCCCGCCATAATTTCGGCAAGCAGTTTGCATACAGCGTAAGAGTGCGTGGGATTCGTCCGGTCGTCCTCCGTTACGTCCCGGTCTCCGTACATGCTCTGCGGTCCGTAGACCGTCTCAGAACTGGCATAGACGACACGTTCCACCCCCATAATTCTGGCGGCTTCGAAGGAGTTGTTCATACCGAGTGCATTTACCTTCATAACCAGTCGGGGGGCGACCTGAGAATCACGGCCCACCATGATAAAAGCCCAGTTGATAACTCTGTCGATGGAATACAGCTTCATCGCGTTCAAAATGTCTTCAATCCGAGACACGTCCCCCCGCAGGAAGTGGAACTTATCTTTATATCTTTCAATTGACTTCATAAACCACTCGTTTGGAGGAGTCAAATCCATGGATACCACACTGGATATATCTGTATCTTTAAGTAGATAGGCGCATGTCTTGCGTCCGAAAAGCCCGCTGCCGCCGACAACCAGTATATTCATGCTCCGCCTCCTTAGCTTCATTACTAAAAGCAACCGAACCGATTATAGCACTTCTTGACGAGTCCTTAATGGAGATTAAACTAAACCACGGGCTTTTTCCTTCGCAGCCACAACGCCGGTACTATCCCGACCAGGCATATTCCTATTGACGCTACGAAAAAGTCGTGAAACAGCTCCAGAGCCAGCCGGACGACCTCTTCCGGAGCACCCAGTATCTCCTCCAGAGACAACCCGGCGGTCATGCCCTGGAAGTGACCCATACCCCATGACGACAGCGCCGAGAGTCCTATTATCATCCCTATCATACGCGTCATTACCACCAGTGATGAGCCTATAGCTCTCTGCTTCTCCCCGATTGAGTCTACGACCGCCGTAGCCAGCGGAGCAATAACCAGGCCGAAGCCCAATCCACATGTAACGAGATGCAGTGTCATCTCGGGGTCAGCGATGTCAAGAGTCCACCGGCTCATGAAAAAGAAGCCGGCAGCGCTCAAGACCAGTCCCGCTATCGTAGGTAAGCGGTAACCGAACTGGCGACAGAGAAAGCCGCCGATAACAGCGCCGATGCACATCATAATGGTAAGCCGAAACAATCTCAGCCCTCCCTCCAGGGGTGAGCAACCCATAATGGTCTCGCTCATTAGAGGGACATTAACCAGGGCCATGATAAGAGCGGCGCCAGCGAACAAACTGGTTATATTGGCACTGGAAAAGGTAACGTTCTTGAATACGGAGAGTGTGATTAACGGCTCGGAGGCCTTCAGCTCTCGCAATATGAAAAACGCAAAAAATAGTACTGAAATAACCGAGAGGGAAGCAGTAAATATAACTGAGTTAAATTGCTCCGGTCTTTGACACAGAGCTATACTGAGAAAGGCGAGCCCCCCGGCAAGTAGAATCCCCCCGATGTAGTCAACATTAACCCTAGCCCGGGGACTGGGGCCAAGAAGGAAAAAGATAAGCAAAATAGCTATGATGCTTATCGGCAGGTTTATCCAGAATATCCAGCGCCAGTCAAGCACTTCGACAATAGCGCCTCCATAAAATGGCCCGAGCGCACCTCCCCCCTCTACGACCCCCCCAATGATGCCCAGAGGG
>Ga0315549_1002038_pt1 | contig 19892 bp, 18 predicted proteins | sample SalMarSW160200MG_FD_203101 | JGI IMG/M metagenome (GOLD analysis project Ga0315549, IMG submission 203101) | Salt marsh sediment microbial communities from the Plum Island Ecosystem LTER, Massachusetts, United States - Salt Marsh Sediment SW1601-200 ... | reverse complement strand
GGTGAATTTTTAATTAATAATCTAAAATTGACAGAATACGCTGATTTATTAAAAAAGGGGGTTTTAATGTAAGAAAATAAAAAAAGGGGTTAATTTATAATTGATCATTCATCTATAAAATTAACCATTTTTTCTTTTTTACATAAATTATTAATCCTAATATACTAATAATGCTAAAAAAAATCTAAAGATCACCAAAAGATATGTTTTGATTAGTAGCAGGTAATACAGTAACCATTACTGTATCAGAATCATATAATCCAGCTTCATCATATACTTCAAATGTATAAACATAGATACCAGAAGATAATCCATCAACCTTAAATGTTTTAACTACCATTGAATTCCATGTTCCACTCTCTACAACAGAGCCATTTTGGGATATTGAATAAGATGCAGGATATGCATCTGTTGCAAACCAATTGATAACATTTCCAGTTTGTCCTTGTTGATTAAAAATCTTAAATCACTTCGAATCCTCAATTTAAATAATAATAATCTTTCAACACTACCTGAATCACTTACACAGCTTGATAATTTAAGCAAAATAAGTATAAGAGGAAATCATTTCAGTGATTTTCCTGTAGTTTTAAATACTTTAATTGAAAAAGGAGTTCAAATTGAAATGGATGCTTCTTTTAAATTAAAATGGATTAAAGGTTATTCTGAAGAGATAATTCAATCAATAAAAGATTTGGAGAGTATAATTAGAAATCCATTAAAAATTAAAGAAGATCATTGTTATGAAAAATCACTTTTAAAGATAATTGCCGATAAAATTGTTGGAATTGAGTTATATGAGGAAGATATTCACATTATTCCTGAATCAATCACAATTTTTAAGGATATTGAAATTATTATATTAAAAATAAAGAATTTAGAGAAAATTCCAGAGAGTTTATTTGATTTAAAGCATCTTAAATGTATATATCTTAAAAATAATAACATATCTTCAATTCCGGAGTCACTAGGTGATTCAAAATCACTTGAAACTCTTTACATAAAGAATTGTAAATTAACTAAGCTCCCAGAATCGATATGTAATTTAATATCCCTTAAAAAGCTGATTTTAAGTAAAAATCAAATAATTATTCTACCTGAATCAATTGGAAATCTAGAATCACTTGAATATCTTGCATTAAATAATAATAAATTGAAGTATTTACCAAAATCAATAACTAATTTAAAGCTTTTAAAAAAAATTGAGATAAAAAACAATCCAATTTCGCTCAGAAAAAAAAAAACAATGAAAACTATACTCACACAATTAAAAAATAAAAAAGTTATCATTGAAAAAAAGTAATTTCATCTCAACTTTATCATCTCATTTTTATATCTCTTTACAATAATTAAAATACTTAGGATGAATTTAAGAATTAAACCAAATAAAAAAAATTTTAATTCAAGAATATTAGATTCTATTATATTTTATTTAAAAAAAGGATGATTAATAATGGAAAATTCAAATACAAAATGGCCAAAACATCCAAATATTTATGAAATAAATACATTACCATGGTTAAATCAATTATCAGAAGAATTTCATGAGGAAATTACCCTTGACAATATCCCAGATGAAATATTTGAAAAGTATATTAAATATTTTAATGCAGTATGGTTAATGGGTGTCTGGGAAAGAAGTCCAACTAGTAAGAGAATTGCTTTAGAACATTCAGGACTCCAAGAAGAGTTTAAAAGTGCATTAGATGACCTTAAAGAAGAGGATATTATAGGTTCACCTTATGCAATTCATTATTATCATGTTGATAGCCAATTAGGGGGAAATGAAGCATTAGCTCGTTTTCGAGAAAAACTAGAAACAAGAAATATAAAACTAATTTTAGATTATGTCCCAAATCATGTAGCAATTGATCATCTTTGGATTTTGGAAAAATCAGATATGTTCATTAAAGGGACAACAAATGATTTAATGACTCAACCTGATAATTATTTCTCAAAATATGGAATTGTATATGCATATGGAAAGGATCCTAATTTTCCTCCATGGACAGATACTGTTCAAATTAATATCTTTTCTTCCGAAGCTCGAAAAAAAACAATTAACACATTACTTTTAATTGCTGAACAATGTGATGGAGTTCGTTGTGATATGGCAATGTTATTGACAAATGAAGTTTTTAAAGGAACATGGAAGGAAAAAACAGGGCCTCCTTTTCAAAAAGAATTTTGGGAAGAAGTTATTCCAAAAGTCAAAGATAAATATCCTGATTTTAAATTTATAGCGGAAGTATATTGGGATATGGAATGGGATTTACTACAACTGGGATTTGATTTTTGTTATGATAAGAGATTATATGATAGAATTTTAAAAAAAGACATTATTGTTATTAAAGATCACCTGAAAGCTGATATAATTTACCAAGAAAAACTTGTTAGATTTATTGAAAATCATGATGAAAAAAGAGCATATAATGTTTTAGGACTAGAAAAATCCAAAACAGCAGCAACTTTCGTTTTAACTCTTCCAGGAATGGGATTGATTTATGATGGTCAAATGAAAGGTTATAACATAAAATTACCTGTTCAATTAAAAAGGAGATCTAATGAAGGAGTAAATGATGAATTATTAAATTTTTATCAGAATCTATTATCATTGATATCAAAAAGACAAATTAAGAGCGGTAAATGGGAATTATGTGATATTAATCCATTTAATCAAGATCTGATTTCCTCAAAATATTTAATCTCATACCATTGGTGGGACCATTATAATCATTTTCTTATTGTCTTAAATTTAAATGAACTTCCCGCTAAAGGTTATATTAAAATTCCATCTCTTCAATTTAATAAAAAAGTGATATTATTTGAAGATATGTTTACAAAAGATGAATATTTTCTTCATGGTGATGAGTTAAATAATTATGGATATTATATTGAATTAAACGCAGAGGAATTTCATTTATTTGAAATAAGAAATTTATAAGGAAGATATTTCTAATTATTTTATTGAATTTTATTTTTTTATAAATAATTAAAGTTTAATGTACAGTTACTGTCTTAGCTAGATTCAAAGGTTTATCTGGATCCAATCCATGGGCAAGAGCAGCATAATATGCGAGGAGTTGGAGAGCAGGAATGAATGTAATTGGACTAAATAAATTATAATATTTATTAGATGGTTGTGGAATTCGGATAGTCATATCGCTTAATTCAGTTATTAATTCATCAGATTCAACAACTATAGACAATATATAACCACCTCTAGATTTAAATTCCATTACATTTCCGATTAATCTTTTATAAGATTCATCAGGTGGAGCAATAAAAATTATAGGAAATCCTTTTCTAACTAATGAAATAGGACCATGTTTTGCATGAGCTGCAGAATAACCTTCAATGAATCTACAAGCAACCTCTTTTAGTTTAAGCCCTCCCTCTTTTGCTGTAGCTATTGAACTTCCACGAGCCAAAAAGAAGTAATTGGCATTTTTCTCTAAACTACTGACAATTTCTTTTATTAAATCATTATTTTTTTCTAAAAATGTTTCAATAATATTTGGTGTTGATTTTAGAGCCTCCAAATAGCTTTTAATTTCTGTTGATGATATTTTGTTTCTTAATTCACCTATTTTTAATGCAATTAAAGATAGTGTTAGAACCTGTGTGCAATAAGTTTTAGTTGCAGCAACCCCAATTTCAGGTCCTGCTTGTGTTATAATTACATGATCTGAATATCTCGTAATTGATGATCCAACAATATTAGTTATTGATAAAATTTTTATTGTCTTCTTTATATTTCTCGCCCATCTTATAGCTTCAATTAAATCAATTGTCTCTCCTGATTGAGAAACAGCAATAATAACAGCATTATCTTCTAAGGCGTTTGTTAATTGATTTTCAAACTCACTACATTCAATTTCTTGTATATATTTACCGAGAAACTTTGTAATTATAAATTTTCCTGCTAATGAAGCATAAAAAGATGTACCTGCGGCTGTTATATATATATTATCAGCAGATATTAATTCTTTCGCAAATAATTCAAGATCATTTTTAGATATTTTCAGAGTTTTTTTTAAAGCTATAGGTTCTTCATATATTTCCTTAAGCATAAAATGCTCATATCCTCCCTTTTCTGCGGCATCTACATTCCAGTCGATATAATTTGATATTTTTTCAATTTTTATCACTGAATTTTCAATATTATAAAAATCTATCTCGCCAGCTCTTAGTATGGCTAATTCATTATCCTCTAATATATAACAATTACGAGTATAGGGAAGCAAAGCAGGAATATCTGAAGCACAATAGCTAGTTTTTCCCTCTTCAATACCTACAATAAGTGGAGATTCTTTTCGAGCTATAATTATCATATCGGGTTCTTTAGTATAGCATATAGCAATACCATAAGAGCCCTTACATTTTTTTAGAGAGACAATTACAGCATCTTTAAATTCTAATCCTTTTCCTAAGTTTTCTTCTATTAAATGTGGAATAATTTCAGTATCTGTCTCTGATTTAAACTCATGTCCCTGTGATTCTAATTCTCTCTTTAATTCAATGAAGTTTTCTATAATACCATTATGAATTACAGCTATTTCGTTATTACAATCTACAAGGGGATGACTATTTTTTTTTACAGGCGCTCCATGTGTAGCCCATCGTGTATGAGCAAGCGCTATATTTCCAAATAAATTATTAAAGTTTAATTTATCATGTATTTCTTGTATTCTTCCAGAATCTTTTTTAATAAATAATTGCCCATCTTTATTAGATACAATTCCACATGAGTCATATCCTCTATATTCTAATCTTTTAATCCCATCTAGAGCTATTTTGCCAATTTCTATATTTTTAGATGTAATTATTCCAAAGATTCCACACATTTTATATCACTTCATTTTAAAAGTTAATCAGAGAGATAAATTGAGATTAATTAATAAATATAATATGTATTTGTTTAAAATTTTTATCTTGAATACTATTTCTTAGCTTATTTCGATAAAATGGAATATTCTTAAGTTTTAGGATAAATTCATAAGGAATACTCTAGATAAATCCTGATATTTTTAATAAAATAGTTAAATATAAAATTTCCCGTTTTTATTTATTATTTAAGAAATAGATACTAAGATAATATAAAGTAAAATTAATGAGATTGAATGATTTATCAAGGACTATTTAATATATTAGACTTATACTTTAATGAAAGTGAAGCCTTTTATAGAAGTATAAATAAATTTTTTCAAAAGATTATTAATAAGATAATCTTTGATGAGCATGAACAGAAAAAATCATTAGACTCAATTATCGAAAAACTTACAAAAGAATTTGTAGAATTAGGTTTTTCTCATGAAGAAATTGATAGTAAATTTTCAGATCCATTTATAAGAAAAATAGACAACGAAAGAATTACATTCAATTCGTCAATCGATGTATACAAAAAGAAAATATCTCCGGTTGTTTATGAAATAATACTAGAGAAAATAGTAGATTATCTTGTAGATACAAGTGTTGCACCATTAATTTTAGAATTGAAATCAAAAGGAATATTACCCTTTGAAATTATAATGGAACTACAGAAGTTAAAGAATCTTCTTGAGAATAATTCTGAAAAAATAACAAATCTAAAAAAATATATAAATATTAGGGATAAGATAATAAAGAAATTTAGTGGAAATAAATGTGAAATAGAAGGACTCGAAAATATTGAAGATCCTTTGGATAGACTTCAATTAATTTATATGATTTATAGAATAATCGATTTTTTTCATTTTGAAGGAGTGTTTGGTTTTTCTAAAATCAAAGAATATCTTAAAAAAAATATTGATGAATGGTTGGTTTCTGTGCCATTAGTCACTCTAAGAAATCCTGATTTATATTATTGTGGACTTTATTTATCTAAATCTCTGAATATTGAAATAGACGAAGAGAAAGTTAAGAACTTTTTACTTGAAATCTATAGTGAGATAATTGATGAATTTGATGCAACTATTATAGAAGCAACTGATCAAGTTTATTATTTTATCAAATCAATTGAATTAATTAATCTAGATTTATCAGAAAAAAAAATTGAACAATTAATAAGAGCAGATGCTTCCTTTTTTGAGAAGCAATATTTAATGAATTTAGAAACCTCACAATTAGTTGTTATATTGAAAATTTATAACGTTCTTGGTCTTATTGATAAAATTGATAAACAAAAAATTAATTCTATATTAGAAGAAATAGATCGTAGGTTTACTCCAGAAGGAATAGTTCAATATAGAGATGGAATAATCTCCTCTGAAGCTACATATTATGTTTTATTTTTATCTTATATGAGAGATACTCTTAATAAACTCAAAAATTATGATATATTAGATAGCATTGTCTCAAGAATTTATAGAAATTTAGAAATTATTGATTTTTGTCTTGATACAAACTATGATTTGGTGAGTGAAATATTCTACTCATGTGAGAGTTTAAAATTATTTAATTGTATAGAAAGTAAGGAAATGATATATCATATGGCAAAATACTTGTTTCCTGAAGAAATTTTGAAAAATGGTCTATTTGATAAAAAAATAGATAGAGGAAAGACTAAATTTAGACATTTTAAAGTAAATAAGACAAGTGGAGATACAATTTATTAGACCTTCAAGGTTATAATATATAATTAAAGATCAAGTTATTATAATCTTATACTTAAAGCATTTTAAATTAAATTATAAAAAATGTATTTTTTTTGTTGTTAAGTTTGAATTATAAATAAAATGAATTCTCAATCTTTTAAAATTATACAAAACTATTTTTTGAATGTTTAATTTCAAAAAATATAATATATTTTTACAAGTAGAATATATATGCCATATTATCAAAACAAAGAGGGGTACAAACTCTACTATGAAGAATTTAATCCTCAATCAATGCGTTGTACTATTGTTTTGATTCATGGTTTTGCATCATCAGTATCATTCTTCAAGGAACAAATTAAAGTATTAAAAAATTATTATAGAATTATATGTTTCGATGCTTTGGGCCATGGAAAAAGTGATCATTCTAAAGAATTGAATCTTTCAGAAAATATTAGGCATGAAATCATAAGAGATCTTGAGGATCTTTTAGAATATTTACATGTAAAGGGACCATTTGGTATAATAGGTCATTCGCTTGTAGGTGGAATGATTGCTCAACTTATATGTAGAAAACATCCTGATGAAATTAAATTTTTAATATTACTAAATTCAGGTTATATCAATACAGATAATGTTATTAGAAATATTTTTTATAATTTACTTCCATATATGATAAGGATGAATTTTTTAGACGCTGTAGTTAATTCAGTAGATAGAATTCTGGACAAAACAATACCATTTATCCTTCAAGCATTAACTAATAATTTATATAAAATTAGGATGACTAAAGATGAATTATATATGCGAATTGAAGAGCAGATATTTAAAATGATAAATGAAATTAAAGAATATAATCCATCATTTGTAAAATGTCCTACGTTGATCATTGGAGGTAGACTTGATAATTTTGCCCCTATACAGATGTCTGAGGAATTACATAACAAAATCCCAAATTCTAAATTGAAAATAATAGATATGGCTGGGCATTTTGGTCCTACTCAGAGAAAAGAAGTATATAATGAAGTAATTTGTAAATTTATAAGAAATCTTAAATAAAAATCTCAAGTCCTGTTAAAATAACATTCTCCTTATTTTTATAAGTATACTTAACCAGAAAATAGATGAAAAATAAGAAATCTTTTTCCAATATTTCATTTGAGAAAATTGAAAAGACTTTTTTTATATATAATATCTTCCTTATATCATTACCTTAATCCAACATAAATTTATGTTTATAGGTGTGAAAAATTTTAAATGATTAAATTAAGAAGCATTAACAAAAGAAAAGCCATTAAAACGAATTGAGCGCTCCTTTTTAGGAGTAAAGGCATTTCTTGCTTTTCTTTACTGGAAGTTTCATCATTTTTTAAATTTTTCATATCTAAAATTAAATAAGCAAATCCAATTAGAAATAAGGATAGAATCAAAATCAATAAGATAAAATCTATCATTATAAGAAAAAATATTTTATATGGTTTATTAAATTTTTTCCAAAATTTATAAGAAATTCGCTTTTTTTAGGTTTTCTTCGATTCTTTCTCTAACTTTTGATATCATTGGTTGAAATTCTATTCCAGTAATTCGTGCATAGGAACTCATGTATCTTTTAGCTAATTCAATTTTTATTTCTTCTGAAATTGGAGGGATTTCTTGGTCTGGTTTAATATTTGGGAATATATCAGGATAAGTCTCCATGAGCCATCCTCTAAATATTTCTTTATCTAAAATGTCTGGATCTGTATTATTCTCAAACCTTTCTTGGTATGTATCATGAATCCAAAACCTAGAAGAATCTTGGGTGTGAATCTCATCAATAACCATTAATTCATCATCTTTTAATCCAAATTCGTATTTTGTATCTACTAAAATAAGTCCATTTTTTTTACAGAACTTTTGACCAAAGGTGAATAATTTTACAGCCGCTTCTTCCATTTCTTCATATATATCTTTATCAACCATATTCTCTTTTATTATTTCATCTTTCGATATGTATATATCATGACCTGATTCTGCTTTCGTAGAAGGCGTTACTAATATATCATCTAATACCTGATTTTTTTTCATTCCTTTAGGAGGTAATAATCCTGAAGTTGGAATTCTTTTTTCATAATTTCGCCATGCTGTTCCTGTTAAATAAGCACGAACTATTATTTCAATTGGTATGGTTTTACATTGATGAACAACCGAAACATTAGGATCGGGTACTTCTATAATATGGTTTTTAACTAAATCTTTGGTTTTCTCAAACCAAAAAGATGAGACTTGATTAAGCATTTGGCCTTTAAAAGGGATTGTAGTTATCACTCTATCAAATGCTGATAATCTATCAGTAGCAATGATTATTCTCTTATCATCTAAAATATAATTATCTCTAACTTTCCCTCTATATAGCTTACCTAATGAAGAGATGTTAGTCTCTTTTAACGTATTATTTAATTGTTGTTTTATTATACTTTCAATATTCTCTTGAACCATATTGATAATTAATATAATATAAAATTAAAAATGATTTAATAATAGAAAAATAATTTCAGTTCCTTATAGGATTATAATTATTATTGATTATTTCTTGTAATATTTTCCATCATAAAATTCTTCAATAGGATATTTTTGCTTATTGATTTGCATCTTTTCTATAAAAGCTGAGGTGATATCAATATCTAAAGAATTAATAAAACTAATCAAATAGATGAATACATCTGCGATTTCATTTTTTATATTTTCTAATAAGTTCTCATTTTGATAGATCTCTTGTTTATTAAAATCCTTAAATAAGAATAGTTCCGCTAATTCTGCTAATTCTATATACATAGCTTGAATAAGGTTTTTTGGTGTATGGTATTTTAACCAGTTTCGCTTTTTAATAAAATTCATAACTTTTGACTTAATATAAGAGATCTCAGTATTTAAATCCGTTTTTGTAGAATTAGTAATCATATTATAAAAAGGAGCTAAAAATTATATCAATATTTCTATTGAGTTTTAAATAAAAAAAAAAAATTTTTGTAATAAATTAAAAAATTGGATATTAAACCATTATTGAATTATAATAAGTTATATAAGTTAAACTAGGATAATTTTGAATTGTTATTATAATAGGATTACCTTATTTCTTTACTAATAATGCATCTTAAATTGAACAATTCATTATTATTTTTATGAATAGCTTCATTGTTGAGATTGTTATGACTCTGAAGTCGGCTGCTCGTGATCCTGTTGCAGAGACAATTCAAAGAGATTTAATTGCTAAAAAAGGATATAACATGATATCTAATATTAGGAGCGGTCAATATTTAAAGATTGATATTGAAGCAGAAGATATGAATTCTGCAAAAGAAATTATTATCGAAATGTGCAATAAACTGAGAATATTTAACCCAGTTACTCAAAACCTCAATATTTTAAATGTATCTAAAAAAAATAGTAGAGAATTATGAATATTAAAATAGCAGTTATTCAATTTCCCGGTTCTAATTGTGATTTAGATACTTTATATGTTTTAAATAATGTTATGAAAATAGATGCTGAATTAGTATGGCATAAACAATTTGATGGTTCGAAATTCGATGGAGCAGTATTACCTGGTGGTTTTTCTTTCGGAGATTATCTTAGAGCAGGAATAATCGCAGCTCATAGTCCGGCAATAGATCAGGCACGTCAAATGTTAAATGATGATAAACCTATAATTGGTACATGTAATGGATTTCAAATTTTAACAGAAGCTCAGTTACTTCCTGGAGCATTATTACAAAATGATTCTTTAAAATTTATTTGTAAGTGGATAAGAATAAGAGTAGATAATAATCAAACCGCATTTACTAATAAAATGGGTTTAGGTGATATTCTTGATATACCAATAGCTCATGGAGAAGGAAGATATTTTACAGAAAAATTAAAAGAATTGGAAGAAAATAATCAGATTGTATTTAGATATGTTAATGAAAGTGGAGAAGCAGAGGAAAATGCAAATCCAAATGGTTCATTAGAAAATATAGCAGGAGTGTGCGATTTAGAACAAAAATGTGTTGGTTTAATGCCACATCCAGAAAGAGCATCAGAAACGATTTTAAGTCCAGAAAAAACTGTTCATGGTAAGTTATTTTTTAGTAGTATGTTAAATTTTATTGAGAGGAATGTAAAATAATGCGAAAAGTAAAGCTTGGAGATAATGAATTAGAAGTTGATTTGACTGAAAATGAAATAACATTTATTAAGAATAATTTAGAAAGAGATCCTACTATTACAGAGCTTGGGATGTTTGATGTGATGTGGAGTGAACATTGTTCTTATAAATCTTCACGACCTAAATTGAAATTGTTCGAAAATGCAGAGGAAAATTATGATTATGTACTTGCAGGACCAGGACAGGATGCAGGTGTTATAGATATAGGAGATGGATATTGTTTGGCATTTCGAATTGAATCACATAATCATCCTTCAGCGATAGAACCCTATCATGGAGCAGCTACAGGGATCGGAGGAATAATCAGAGATATTCTATGTATGGGTGTACGACCGATTGCTTTATTAGATCCATTGCGCTTTGGTCCTCTAAAAAATAATCCTCATTCACAATGGTTACTTAAATATGTTGTTAAGGGAATAGCAGATTATGGGAATTGCACAGGAATCCCTACTATAGGAGGAGAAGTTGAATTTGATAAAAGTTTTCAAAATAATTGCTTAGTTAATGTTGCTTGTATAGGATTAGGAACAATAGAAGATTTTAAACATGCTCCTAGTAGAGCATATAATCCAGGAGATTATGTTATTCTAATGGGAGGATCAACGGGGAGAGATGGTATACATGGTGTTACCTTTGCTTCTAGAACTTTAACAGAAGAATCAGAGGAAGATCGCCCAGCTGTTCAAATAGGTGATCCTTTTACAAAGAAATTGATTATTGAGGCAACTTTAGAAGCAATTAAAACTGGTTATGTAAGGGGATTAAAGGATTTAGGTGGTGGCGGCCTCTCATGTGCTTTAAGTGAATTAACAGGTGATGGAGGAACTGGTGCTAATATAGATTTTAACAAAATTTTCACAAGAGAACCCGGTATGAACTCTTTTGAAGTAATGTTATCTGAATCACAAGAAAGAATGGCATTTATAGTTAAGCCTGAAGGACTAGAAACTATTTTAAATGTATTTAAAAAATATGAAATAGCTCATGCGGTAATTGGAAAGACTGACGATACAAAAGTTTTAAAAGTATATGATAATAAAAATTCTGTAGTAAATCTCCCAGCTAAAGCATTATCAGAGTCTCCTACAATACAGAGAGAAGAAAAAAGACCAGATTATCTTGATGATTTATTATCTCAAGAAACTCCGAATACCATAAAAAGTGTGAAAGATATAGTTTATGAATTAATTGCTAGTGAAAATATTTGCAGTAAAGAATGGATTTATAGGCAATATGACCATGAAGTAGGTGTCCGATCTATTATAAAATGTGGAGATGGAGATTCAGGAATTTTAAGGATAATTGGAACAAATAAATTTATCGCTGCAAGTGTGGGTGCTAATTCAAAACATTGCTATTTAGATCCTTACAATGGAGCTAAAGGTAATTTAGTTGAAGTTTGTGGGAATATTATCGCTAGTGGAGCGAAACCAATGGCAATGGTTAATTGCTGCAATTTTGGAAATCCAGAAGTTCCCGAATCATTTTGGTATTTTTCAAATTCGGTGAATGGTATGGATGATTTATGTAAAAAATTCCGAATTCCTATTGTCGGAGGAAATGTATCTTTTTATAATGAAGATGATGTTACACATACAGCAATTAAAGCAACACCTATAGTAATGATTGTTGGAATTATAGAAGGAGAAGAAAATATTATAACATTACCTTTCAAACAAACTGGAAATGATATTTTATTAATTGGTGAAACAAAGCCAGAACTTGGAGGATCTGAATATCACTCAATTATTCATAATCTTGAAGGGGGAAATCCTCCTATAGTGGATGATGAGAAAATAAATACTACATGGAATTTTATTCAAGAATTATATAAAAAGAAACTAGTAAGAGCAAACCATGATGTAAATAAAGGAGGATTTTTGATTACGATCGCAGAAATGTGTTTTAAAAATAAATTAGGTGCTAATTTAGATTTTAAAGAAATTAATGATGAAAAAATGAGAATTGATGAATTTTTATTCAGTGAAAGTGTTGGAAGATTCATATTAGAGACGGAATCTAAAGATTATACTGTAATTATGAATTTAGCTAAAAAAAACAATGTAAATATTGATAAGATTGGTATTTTAATTTCTGAACCCAAAATCAATATTAAAGGACTAATAACCAACGATTTTAGTCTTGATGTAGAAGAAATGGAAAAATTATATAGGTTTACAGTTCCTAATTTAATGGAAATTTAATTTTATCTTATAAATCATTATTAACATAATTTATTCTTTTTATTAACAATAAGCTAATTAAAAAAAAAAAAAGGATTTTTATCTTTTTACAAAAGTGTATATATCTCCTCCCTGAGAAAATCTCAAATGAACTGGTTCACCTTTATCCCACTTATTCCTTAAACAAGATTTACATAACCAAAATCCTTTATTCCTTGAATACCCTGTTGCTAAAGTTAATAATGTTTTTCCTGACTTTTTGGCAGTAGAATTTTCTGGATTATTTACGGTTATGAATTTACCACTCATACCAACCCGACCTCTGCAAAAATAACATGTTTTTGCCATTTTCTTCCACCTATTTTAATATTATTTACTTAATATTTGTTTAGATTGATTATTATTTTAAAATATCTTATTTAAAATAAGATCGAGAAGATATTTATATCTTTATTGTCTCAGTCTCAAATGAGACTGAGAGAAATTTCTTACAAAATAAAAATTATTGATTAAAAGGGATTAGAGCCTTATCTGTGAGATTCTCTATCTTTTTCCTTTTTATAAATCCTTCGCTTATTAAGCTATTAATTATTTTATAAGTTGTTGATTTTGGAAATTTTAATTCATCTAAAATTTCTTTTGGAAAACAAACTTCATTTTTTATTTCAAAAGAACCCAAAATATAAAGGAGAATTATTATTTTTTTTTTACTTGAATTTTCTCTATAATAACTATTGAAATTTTCAAATTTATTATTTTTTTCAAATAATTTATAAAAATATTCATTGAATTTAATTCTATTTTTAAGAATTTCTATAAAATTCTCCCAATTTTCTTTTTTTCTGTTTATTTTCTTAAATCTATTACAAATTACATACACATCAGAAATTATACTTTCTCTAACATCTCCAGTTATATTTTTTTCATTTTCTAAATTTATAATATTTAATAATGATGTTTTAACTGCATATAAACCAGCAATTAAAACACTACTATAAGTTATAACGATGAATATTGTCAATGTGATGCTCTGTGACGTTATATTTAAACATATCAATATAAAATAGATAGTAAAGAAAATTAAATAAATTTGAAAAGCAAATAATGATTGTTTTAGGAATTTATGCAAAACTAATCTAGATACATGATATCTTTCTTGTTTTTTTTTTAATTTTAGTGCTGTAAGTATGATAAAACCATAAGCACTAAATATTATTGGAAGTGCCGGAGTATATTGCAAAATTTCTATTTGATATATTATATTTGCAATTTCACCTAATAATTCATAATATTGAAAAGTATCAAAGCGATTTGTAATTAGTCCTTCTATATTGAATAATATACAGGCAATTGTAGTAAAGCCTAAAATATAATAATTTGGAAAAGATCCTAAAATTCTTTTATTCAGATTTTTATTTAGGATTAATTCATTTATCTTCTTGATATATTTTTTGAAAAAAAAAATTGTAATAACATTCATCAATGAAAAAAGTAATGGAAAAATAATTTCCTCTATCCATAACAGTAAATTGAAATTCTGGGTAATTCCAAGAATTAGAAAAAAAAGCCTAGAAGTAACATAATAGAATACAATGTAAAATAAAAGAAAAATAAGAATTTTTCTTACAATATTTTGACTATTTTTAATAGGAATTTCACTTTTTAAACATTATTTTAGGTTTAAAATATTAAAACTATATAATAAGATATTGAATTATTATTTTTTTTTATGTAGATTATTTGAACAAATCTTAAATATACAAAATCATTTTTCTAATTTGTATCCGAATATTACTTAAATTTATTAAATTTAATTAAAATACTTTTATATGTGAAATAATGAGAGCTCGTGCATGTATTAAGTGTAGAGAATATGTATTAATTCATCCAGATAATCCACAGAATATAAATAGAGTTAATCTTTTTGAAAAAACTCATAGTGGACATGCACTTATTACATCTAATTTTGAAGAAATTAAAGGTAATTTCACTCCTTTTCAAAAGTAATATATAAATAAGGAATATGTAAAACTATTAAAAGCTAAATAATTTAAAAATCTATCTTTACTATTTTTTCAATTTGATAATAAAATCTTTTATCATTTTTGATCAAAGCAATATCCATCAATATAATTTTATTTAACAAAAAAATATAGAATATATATATATAAATATATTTCCTTTATATTCTTTATAAAATTGGATAATCCTTTAAATATCATGAGTTATATATAAGAACCAAAGATTTAAATATGAAGTTATATCATTTAATATATATATGTCAAAGAATTTTCTTTGATATATATTCATATTTGATATATAGATGAAGGGTAGAAATGCGAAATCCATTCTTCATAGGTAAAAAATACTGCAATTTTTTACCTTTTTTTTTTTAATTTAAGTTAATTAAAGGTATAGTACGTTTATTTATTTTAAAGAAACATGAAATTATATTTAGAAAATAATCATCAAGTTTTTACAGTATCTTTGATCAGAGGATAAATAAAAAATGTTATATCGAATCATATTCTTATATTCTAAAACTAGAATATACAGTTCTATATTGATCACCCATAATATCTTCATTTAGATTAATGATAGCATTATCATTCTAGGTTAGAAACATGGATTTCCAAATATTGATTATATAGATTATTGGATTCATTTTGGATTCAAATTATTATTAATATTCGATTTCCGATACATTTAAATATATTATTTATTTTATATATATTAAGTTGTTCGATTTATGATATATTACTATCATAAAACGAATATATGAAAAAGACTATCAGTTTTGTTAGTCTAAAGATAAATAAAATCATCAATAAAATGAGGTAGAAAAATGTTTTTTGGTAAAAGGTTTAGTGGCCATCATGGTAGCTCTTTATCAGGATTAGAAATTTTAGTACTCACATTAATAAAAAATGAATCGGATATCACAGGTTATGATATAATTCAAGAAATAAATAAAGAATTCAAACCTATATGGAAAGCATCTGCGGGTACAATTTATCCTTTATTAGAGAGATTAGTTAACAGTAGTTACGTCAATGTTAAAGAGATTATTGATGAAAATAATAGGAAAAAAAAAACATATACAATATCAGCTAAGGGCAGAGATGAATCAGAAAAGATTTTAAAGGGGAATTTCGAACCAAGCTTAAAAACACTTGGAAATTTTATTCGAACAATTATGAAAGGAATAAAATTTGATGATAATATGGATCGTATGTTTAGTTGTTTTCCATTTTGTCATCATAATTATGATCAAGAAATAGATGAAAATGATATTTCAAGGGAAAATGTAGAACGTGTCCAGAAAATTATTAATAATTTAAAACATCGTAGAGATAGTTTGAAGCATCGTTTAGGAAAAGCAAAGAATCAGATTAATTATTATGAAGATATTTTACATAAAATTAATGAGTTAAGAGAAAAAAATGCTAAACCAATACCAATTATCGAAGATGATGATGAATTCGAAAATTTTTGATGTAAATACAAAATTTATAAAAAAAAATTAAACAAAAATGAGGCATAAAAAAAATATGTGTAAAGTATATGGACATGGAGTGCATGGACATGGTGAATTTACACCCATGGCATTTTTTAAAATGAATATGGGTGGAATGGCAAAAAAGATGATGAGTCATATAAAAGGTTGTATGACTCATTTTGAGGGATGGATTCCATATGATATAGAAGACTTTGATAATTATTATATGATTTCGATTCCATTACCTGGAATTTCCAAGGAGAATGTTAAGGTTTCTCTAATTAGTAACAGCCTAAACATTAAAGTTAAGAGACCTACAGAAGTTATTAAAAGTAAAACTCCAGAAGATAAAGAGGATGAAATTAGAAGTGGTGCAATAGCTTGGAAGGATCTTTTAAATTTTATTTGGAAAAAAGATGTTAATTTAGATATTCCTTTACCTCCTGATATCAATAATGAGACAATAAAGTCAAAAATAAATAATGGATTGTTAAAAGTAAGAATTGATAAGATCCCTCCAAAAAGAATAAATATTGACACAGTAGACAATATTAATTAAAATCTAAAATTGATATATAGGTGGGAAGGCTTTAGAAATTTGAGAAATAATAGAATTAAGCTCAGCAAAGTATAATTCAAATAATTCTAAAGCTCCCAATTATATATATTTTTTTTCCTTCTTTTTTTTTTTTTTAATTTTGTATTAATTCTTTAAACTCTACTAAATGTTTTATATTTTCAAAATCTTCTTCATATTTGGCAAAATTTATATATCTTCTATTTAATGAGATCGCTTTCTCTAGATTTTCAATCGCTTTAGAATGGTTATTAATTAGAGAATAAACACGAGCAATGCAATAAAATGCAAAAGCATGATTTGGATATATTTCTAGAACTCTATTTAGACAGATAAAAGCGTCATCATAATGTTTTAATATAGCATATGTAAGACCTTTATTACTAAATGCATTAGCATCATCAGCAGAGATTTCTAATGCTTTATCGAAACATTCAATTGCTTCCTCATAATGTTTTAGTGCGTTTAATGTAAGACCTTTATTGTTCCAGAGAGTGGGATCATCAGGATTTATTGCTAAAGCTTTATCAAAACATTGAAGTGCTTCATCATACTGTTTTAAAGCACTTAAGATAAGAGCTTTATTGTTCCAAGTATTAGGATCATTGGGATTTAATTCTAATTCATCCTTAAATCTTCCATGTACTTTCTTATAATATTTTAATCGAGTGACTGCTTTATTTTTAGAATATAATGCTATATTATCTATAGGATTTATCTTTAAAGCTTTATCATAACAATCAATTGCTTCATTGAAGTGATTGAATTTCTCTAAAATAAATCCCTTTTTAATCCATGCGTTAATATAACTGGAATCTAATTCTACTGCTATCTCAAAACATTCAAGTGCTTCACCATATCTATTTAGATTTATATAAGCAAGCCCTTTATTATTCCAAAGTTGAACATGATTTGGATCTAATTCTAAAGCGTTATCAAAATAATCAAGTGCTTTATCATATTCTTGTGATTTAATAGCAATAAGCCCTTTCTTATTCAATAGCATTATTTCTCTATTATCATTTGAAATAAAAATACACCAAGATTTTCAAATTGAAATAAAATTTGAATTTAATATTCCATATAACTTTAATAATATACTATCCTATGATTTAATATATCGTTATTCTATATATAGAGTTGGTTTTTTAAAGTTTTAACATTTTTTATGTTTTTATTTAAGTTTATCACAATATTTTCCTTTAAAATAACAATTTTAGCCAGTAAATGATGGTAAATTATTGATAAGAAAAAAAAATAATAAGTATATAAGAAAATTATTTGATTGAACTACCACTCCCTAAACAGTACCGAGTATTTTTTTTACAATCACATTTTTTTAATCTTGTTTTGAAACCTTTAAATCTTCTACAATTATGAATAGAATGAATGAGGTGAGAAAAAATGTAATAAAAAATACTCGATACTGTAAAGGAAGTGACCTTCTCGCAATTAATTGATAAAATATTTTCAATTATTTATTTCAGTAATTTTCTTGTTTTTTCAAAAAAAAATCTTAGAATAAAGATTATTTAGAAAATTTAGTTTAGCTGGGATTAAATAGAGAATTAATTGTTAAAATAATTGATTAAAAAAAAACTATCAATACTATATTATTCTTATATTATATACATATATTACTTAGATTTCGATTTCTTATTATAATAAAAAAAAAATTTTGTTATTAAATAGGTGTTTAACGATTAAGCTCATTACATGTCATATTCCAGAGCAATATCTAAAGGGAATCGAAGAATTAGTAACTGCTAATTATTATCCCAATCGTTCAGAAGTAATTCGAGTCGCAGTACGTGATTTATTAAAAACGGAGCTCAATTCCCTTATAAAAAAAGATTAATTTTTTTCTTTTCCTTTTTTTCTATTTTTAATAATATTAAAAACTAACATGTCAGTGGTATAAATTATAAAAATAATTATTTGATTCCTTTACTTTTTCTATTATAAAATTAATTTCATTGGCATTGATTGAAAATAGATCAAAAATCTGGCTATTAAGTTCAATTATAGTGTTTTTTATTACTTTTGTAATTAAACCCTTATTTTCCTCTAGATTTTTTATGATAAAATCAACTTTTTCAGAAATGTCTTGTTTTGTTATTTTTTGACATTTTAGTATTGGTAAATGCCTAATCATATATTGATTTAAATTTATTGTTGTATCTTTTTGATTATTAATTCCAAAAATACAATAGAATTGGAGGATAATAGAATTTAAAACTGCACATAGATATTTGAGTTCATAAGAATCCGAATGAAGTAATGAGTATATTGAAGATGTAAAACAAGCATTATCTTTAGTAAATATGGCCTCTGGATAAATATTATTGTGTTTTATCAATAATTTTGGATTTTTATAATATTCATAATTATTTCCTTTTAGAATTTTAGAATTTGTGTCTTCTAAATTAAAAGTTTTAGATTTAGAAAAATAATAATAACTAAAATCTTTTTTAGCATCAAGAAAATAACATGTCCCTTTGTTATTAGGTTTAATAAATTTCTTAACTTCTTTCAGTCCTTTTGCCTCTTCGCCTCTTATGAATTTTGGAAATTTATTTATATTTAAATAATTAAAATCACCGGTTCCTTCTATTTTATTGATAATATTAAGGATTTTTTTTGTACATTTTACACGTATTCTATTTAAATTAATGGTATGAGAATTACAAAAAGAGCATTCATTTTTAAAAGTGTAGGCAAAATATTTTTTTGATTTAGTATTCATTTGGCATTTCTGATTTTTACATATTCTAAGACTATCAAAATCTTGATTATGATATGTTGTTATTTTTTTATCTGGAAAATTAAATACTTCCAAATCCATATTATTATGTTCTTTATTATTATA
>Ga0315549_1002036_pt1 | contig 19915 bp, 19 predicted proteins | sample SalMarSW160200MG_FD_203101 | JGI IMG/M metagenome (GOLD analysis project Ga0315549, IMG submission 203101) | Salt marsh sediment microbial communities from the Plum Island Ecosystem LTER, Massachusetts, United States - Salt Marsh Sediment SW1601-200 ... | reverse complement strand
GCCTTTTTAACAAAAGAACAACAAGTTAAATATATTAAGGCAATAATTAATCTTTACCAAGAAAAGATACCTCGTAAATTAGTGGAAAGGATTCGAAAGCTTCCAAAGGTAAAGCCAGAACATTATAATAAGATAGTTGAACAGTTAAAATATATGGATGAGGATGAACAAGTTAAATATGTCCAATTTTTAGAAAAATATGCTTAATATAGAGTAACAATCATGTCGCTAGAAAAAAGAAGAAACTCAAAGGAAAAAAAAGAGAAAATATTATTAAAGGAAAGTTCATTTAGAGAGACTGATTTTACTCCATTAGTATTTAAAGAAGAAAAAAAAGAGCAAGTAGAAGAACCTGTTAAAAAGGAGGAGCTGGTTGGAGAATTATCAGATATTGACAAAGACATTTTGAAAATTGCTCAGGAAATTCTTAAATTAAAACGATATGATACAGAATTTGAAATAGAATCTGAAGCACAAATACAACGATTTCCCATCATCGAAAAATTATATGCAACATGTATTGCAAAATTATCGTATAAAAAGGGTTATAGTAAAGAAGATATATTCCTTTCTATTAGAAGTTTAGAGGATAAGAATTGGATTGTTACTAATGAAAGAAGAACAAAATTAGAAATTCTAAATAATGAGAAATTAGCATCAATAATAGAATTTATTCGTGATAATCCAGGGATTCATGCTAGAGATGACAAAATAGAGGAGGAATTAAATATCACGAGAACTCCTTTTCTTAAACATATAATGACTTTAGAAAATTTTGGGCTTATAAGGTCAAAAAAAATAGGTAAAACTCTCCATTATTTCATAAAAGATGTTCCTGATGACTTTGATGATTATAAAGTGGTTTTTATAAATGATTTAATTCCGAAAATAATTGAAGAATTTTTTAAAGATGATACAATATCAATATCAAGTATTTCGGAGGATTTAGAGGTATATCCTGGGACAATACAATATCATCTTAAAAAAATGAAAGAGTTAGATTTAATAAAATCAGCAAAAAATAAAGCTGGAAAAAAAATACACTTAGTAAATATAGAGTTGTTAAAAAAATATAATAAATATTTTAAAGAGCCAAATTTTTCAGATTTATTAAAGGGATTATAAACTTTATATTTAAAGAAACTTGAATATTAGCTTATTATATATTATTAATAATATACCAATGAGAATTAAATTATGATAAAGATGTTATTTCAAGCAGGTTTTGTGGATATATTTATAAATATGATTCCACCATCTATAATATTAATTTTAACAATCTTTTTTTGCACATTTTTTTCTAAAAATTATTTTAAGACAAAATATAAAATGTTTGGATACTTAAGTCTCTTTTATTTAACCTATATTTTAAGTGTTATCACTATGATCATGTCTTTTTTTTTCTGGAAGATTTAGAAATGACAAAAATATTTTTAATCTTATCAACTATTTTTGAATTGTTGGTATTATATTCAATTATTATTCTTCTTGAAGTCTTTGAAAGAGATGTTCAATTTTCAAAACGACAAATATTTCTAACAATTATTACATTTATAATAATTGGAGGTTTATTATCTAATCCCCCTTTTTCTGTAGAAGAAGATGGAAAATTTTATTCAGTTGTTATTTTAGATGATAGTTTCATTGGGATAGCAGAATCAATTTTTTATTTAAGCAGTTTTTTTCTATTATTCAGGATGTTACATAGATCTCTAGAAAAAAAGCATCGTCATCAACTCAAAAGAGTCTTATAAAATTACTCGTTTTAGTATATTTTTTGCTCTATTTTTTCCTTTAATTCCATATGTTCTTAATTTAAGTATTCATCCAGTACATTCTCCTGCTCAAATCATACATCTTGGAAGTTATATTATTCAAAATATTGGAATGATCATTATTGGAATTACATTTTTTAAAGCAAGTAAAAAACCATGGTTATTACAGATACAGAGAATTCATATGCTTCTCGTTTATTCTGAATCGGGAATTCAAATTTATTCAAAAACATTTGGTAATCAAATTACTATAAAAGATACTGAACTTTTAATAGGTGCTTTTTCAGCAATTTCTTCTCTATTCAAAGAAACTACTAAAACTACAGGATTCATAGAAACAATTATTTTTGAAGGTCGTGAATTAAAAATTATCAAGAAAGAACATTTTTTATGTGCTCTCTTGGTGGATTATACAACTCAAGCTTCCAATATGGCTCATAAAAACTTTACAAATGATTTTAAATCCAAATTTTCCAAGCAATTGGAGAATTTTGTGGGTGAAGTCTCTGAATTTAGTAAAGCAGATTCAATAGTTGGAACTTATTTTTTTGAATAATTTCTTCTTTTTGTTATATTTAGATTTTTTATTTTATTTTTGAAAGGGAATTCATTAATATTCTGACTGCTTTATTAATTCCATTTTCCATATTTGGATGAATTTCATTTGAATTTAAAAAATCGTATTTAGTACCCGGTAAATCAGATACAGCTAATATGGATGATGTTTTCAGATTATATAGTTTACCAAGTAAAAACAATATAGAAGATTCCATATCGATACATTCTATATTTGTAGCTTTCCATGCATTCAAAAAGTCATAAGTCTCACAAAATAATGCATCGGTTGTCCATAAATCAACCTTTTTAGTTATAGAACTAATATCAGAAATACCATGATTAAATAATATATTACTTAATTGTTCATCTGGTTTTGAAATATATATTTTTTGATTTCCAGCAATTATATTTTCAAATCGTCCTATAGGATTCTCTATTGAATCTAGTTGATTTGCTAAATCTGGATGTGTTAAAATATATTGTGTAGTTGTTCCATCTCCACAATACGCTTTTTTAGGAATTATTATATTACCTACATCAATAAGGTTTTTTAATTCAGTAATCCCTCCACATATATCAATTCTAATGATTTTTTTAGCTTTAGTTCTTTTTAAACATTCCATTAAAATTGCCATATTAGGACATCCAATATGACAACGTATAATACTAACTCTCACTTCATTTAATAATCCATTATATACTTGTCCTTTTTTATTTTTACTAGCTAGTTTGTTGATAAGTTTTTTCATAACGAGTTTTACTGTCGGAATAATTACAATTTCATTAATATTAGACGGGATTGTTTCCAAGAAAATTCTTATTAATTTTTCGTCATTACTGATGAATTTTAATCCTAAATTCAATAATTCATTCTTAATTTTATTTATCATATTAAACACTCTAATTATATTTTATAAGTGAGATTCTAATTATTTCCATACTTATAATTCTTAAGAAATAATTTAATTTATCTATTAAACCTTTTTATATTTATAATTTTTAGAGGAAAAATAAGATTAATAGTGTTTTGGTCTAATGAATAATCGATTTATCAAAGATAATAAAATAACCAATGAATTTGTGGAAAGTTATATAAAAACTACATATAGAATTATTGGTAAAAATAAACATTCTGCTATTAAACCTTGTCATTGGTTAGAGCAAAAGTTGATGACAGGAAGAGAAAACAGAAATTGCTATAAAGGTGTTTTTGGAATAGAAAGTCATCGATGTTTACAAAATACACCATCTTTACCATTTTGTAATCATCAATGTGTATTTTGTTGGCGAGATATAGAGAATGGTTCATTGGGGGGGTCATTTACTGTTGAGGCAGATGAACCAAAAGATTTGATTGATGAAATGATAAAACATCAACAGGATATTATCACCAACCATCTGCCTTTAAAGAGATATTTAGATAATTATGAAATTATGATTGATATTCTCTATTATATGCTTAAGCATGAGGGTATCCATAGCATAGATTCTTTATATGAAAAGATATGTGTTAGTAAAAATAAAATTGAAAGAGCATTAAATCTTTTAAAAAATCAAGATTTCATAAAACCAGTAGGGGATTTTATAAATAATTATAATTTAGAAGATGAAATAAAGAATTCATTAGATTCGAATGATGAAATTGAACTTTTAATCAATCGGAGCTTAACAAATCCAGATGATATCATGACTGCTCATAATGAAGCATTATATCCAAATCATGCTGCAATATCTTTAGATGGAGAGCCATTACTTTTTCCAAAAATCTCTAATTTAGTAAATGAATTCAGAAAAAGGAACATGACTACTTTCATCGTAACAAATGGAACATTACCTGAAAATATTTCAAAAATGGATTCATTACCCTCACAGTTATATCTTACACTTCCAGCTCCTAATGAAGAGCTATATAAAAAAGTATGTAGACCAATGATTAAAAATGGTTGGCAAAAAATAAACCAATCTTTAGAATTATTAAATTCTTTATCAACAAGAACCTTAGTAAGATTAACAGCAGTAAAGAATCTAAATCTATCAACCAAATTAATAGACGATTATATTAAAATTATAGAAAAAACAAACCCTAATTTTTTTGAAATAAAGGGTTTTACACTCCAAGCTAAAGCATTATCAATTGATAAACGAATCAAATCTGATAAAGCAAAACAGGATTATTTTCCTGAATATGAATTTTTAGACAATATTGCTCAAGAAATTGAGAAAAGAAGTGGTTTTCCTATAATATATCGAAATAAACCAAGTAGAGATTTTTTATTTTGTGTAAATTGGAATGAGAAAAAAGATCCTAAAATAACAAATTATTAAATAATAATTTCAAATTATAAAAAAAAAAGTCTTTTTAGAAAGCACTTAGATATTTAAGATTTATTATTTTAATTATTATCTTAATTTATTGGTTTTCGGGTGAATGGATTGAGTTTTTGTACAAGAAATTGTTCTCTTAATTTAATTATATAAATAACATCATATACGAGACATCCTATTCCAAAAACTAAAACTATTGGATTTTCAAGTTCAATAGAAAATAATATTGTAGGGGCAAGAGTCCCAATCCCTTTAAAAATAGCAATATACATTGATTGACCATCAACATTTCCTCTTTTATACAACATATCAATAAAAAGAATCGACATTAGAAAATTTTGTATAAAAGCGGTATATGCAGCACCTAAAATACCTCCAATTTCTATTATAAAAGCATATTGAATGAAAAATGCAAATATAAATCCTAAAATAGCCCAGATATAAAACTCTATTTTTTTAGAATTTTTGATAAATTCTTTTCTTCCATACTTGAAGTATATAAAAATTATGATAATATCAAATATAAGCCAAGTAATATTTATTATTCTCTGTAAATCCATACTATAAAAATCTTCAATATCTATTGAATATAAAAGTTCCCACATAAAATTCAATGCTAATGCATAAAATGGCATTCCATATGTTTTATCTTTAAAACCTCGTATTATTATTACAAGATATACAATTGTCCAACTTATTCCACTAACTATTTGTAATATATTTTGTAGAATTTCATCCATTATTCTCTCACTTATACTAAATATGTGTATATTAAATGGTTTGTTATTGAATAATAAGAACTAGAATAAAAGATTTATTTTTAGAATAACTCTCTTCTTTAAAAATTTTTAGTCTCTTATTATTTTCTTTAATTATTTAAATTTTTAAAAATAGAATATTATTATTGATAACTATATTATTTTATTTTTAATTTATTCAAAGCATAATAATAAATTAGAATTTGGATTTACCTATAAATAATCTCATAAAATCCTCTCCGTTGTGAATAAGTCCAAATTCTCCATCTTCAGCATTTTTTTCAGAGAAGGAGTGTAAATTTCGTGAATTAGGGATTTTTGGATTGTAAATTACAAATGGTACAGGTTCATTTGAATGAGTTCTAATCTTACAAGGTGTTAAGTGATCTGGCAACACTGCTATTTTTAACTCATTATTAAATAATTCTTCTGCTTCTATTATTGGTTTAATAACCTGGTGATCAAAGTCTCTCAAGGCTTCCATTTTTTTTTTATAATCTCCTGTATGAGCCATTTCATCAATAGCTTCAATATGCAGGTAAACAAAATCTCTTTTTTTTAATTCATTTATAGCCGCTTCAACTTTTCCTCTATAATTTGTATCAGGTAGACCAGTTGCTCCTTCAACATGAATAGGTTCTAGTCCTGCAGCTATTCCAATCCCATGAATTAAATCAACTGCGGAAATAACAGATCCTTTTATTCCATATTTCTTATAAAAAGGTTCAATATTAGGTTTTTTTCCCCCACTCCAAGGAAAAATATGAGTTGCCATGCTCTTTCCATTTTTTTCTCGTTTCTTATTAATTTCATGATGAATAAGTAATTCATTACTTTTCTCAATAAGTCTAATTAACAGATCTACTGTTTTTTTTGCTTTTTCATTATCAAGATCTATTAGTTTTGGTAAATAATCTTTATAACATTGATCCAAGATATCATGTGGAGGGATTGTTTTGACCTTTTCAGAATACATATTTCCATCAAGTCGTAAAATATGACGGTATTGAACACCTGGAAAAAAATCTACTCCCTCCTCTTTTAACTTTGATTGAATAAAATTAATAAGAGCTCGTCCTTCTTGGGTTGTAATATGTCCTGATGAATAATCTTTAATTAACTCCTTTTCTATTGTTACAAGATTGCATCGAAATGCGATATCGGTATTATTCATAGATACTCCCGCACTTAATGCTTCTAGAGGTCCACGTCCGGTAAGGTCTATTTCTGGACGATATCCCATAATTGACATATTAGCACATTCGCTTCCTGGACTCATACCCTCAGGTATAGTTTTCAATAGGCCCATTTTCCCATTGCTAGCTATATCATCCAAATAAGGAGTTTCAGTTGCTTCAAATATTGTTTTATTTCCAAGTTCTTCGATAGGCCAATCAGCAGCACCATCACATATTAATATAATGTATTTCATTGCCTAATATTTTGAAATATTTATACTTTAAAATAATTATTCTTTATTCTCATAAATATAATTCCTAAAACAAATTTTCTTTCCAGCTTTTTTATTAAATTTCTAATTTTTTATAGTTATTAAGTAGATCATTAATAGTTACTTTTAATTTACCTAGATTTTGCTTTTTAAGAGCAGAAAAATCCAAAAAAGGTATAGCTTCTGAATAATCACCTTTAAATTTCTCTAAATGGATTAAATTTAATCCATATTCTTTACTGGTATCAATTAAGAATTTAATAATTTTATTTTTATCAAAATTAGAGAGTTTATCTATTTTATTTATAATTATTAAAATAGGGAGAGAAAATTCTGTTAAAAATGAAATTAACTCAAAAGTTAATGGAATTGTCTCTTTATTATCATAAAAATATTTCTTAAATTCATCTTCTATTCGTAGAATATTTATAACAACAAGGCTATAGAAGTATTGTTTATGATTTTTTTCTATGTGAGAGACTATTTGTTGTTTGATATGTATTTCTCGCCGTTGACTTGAGCTTTTTGCATATCCAAATCCTGGTAAGTCAATAATTTTATATGGTATATTTTTTTGATCAATTGGTTTAATAAGTAATGTACTCCCAGGATTTTTTCCAATTTTACCTTTAAACTGGCTTGCATCTTTTAAAAGCAATTTTGTAATTGAACTTTTTCCCACATTAGAGTTTCCAATAATTAATAAAGAAGGTTTTTCCTCCATATTATTTTATATAATCCATTTTTGAATAAGAATTTTAGTTTAATTGCTTGTTGTAAGTATGGAAAAATATCAAAATTTAATTTTTATTAAAATAAAAAGTGAATTATGAAAAAAGAATTATCACTTGGCGTTTTTTAGAATTAATTTCCTTAAGTAATTATTTACAGTTTCAAATTTAGAAGGAATCCCTTTTTTATAATTATCTTTTTCTTTTTTCAAACAATCTGGGCAGATTGCTAAATTTAATTCATTTTCAAATTCTTGATCACATTCTAAACATAAATGATATTTATTTATCCAAAGCATAATTAAAAACACAGTTTTTAGATTAAATTATACTTTTATAGATTTTTAAATAATTAATAAAGAGGGAGTCTGTCGGTTTAATTTAAAGTTCGTGAAATCTAATTAATAAAAATTTCAAATGTCTGAAAAATCATCATTGAGGAAGTCTTTGAACATCGTCTTTTGTAAACCGTTTTCTATTACAGGTTTAGTTATAATAGGTTCTCCAGAATCTTCCAGAATTTTTTTTATTATTTTAATATCTATATTTATTTTAAATTTTCCTCCGCTTAAGTATCGAACAATTTGGGTATTATTTATACTTAACCTGAGAAGATAACCTAATCCAAAATAAAATTGATGCTCTGGAATAGGATCAATGGGACTTTTACTAGTATCTTGTTTTAATACATCATAAAGAAGGTATTTACTAGCAGTATGATCCTCTACTTTAAATGTTATATAGTAGAGTGCATGGTACCAAACTTTATCACGTCTCTTCTCAGCATATTTTAAAAAATCCTCTTCGGTAATAATAGTTTTTTTTTCTTTCTTCTTTTTTTTAGAAAGTTCTTGCTGAATTTTCTTCTCTAATTCATCCGAAATGCCTCTAGTTTGATCAGATTCCAATCTCTGACCTTTTGAGGACATTGTCTCTTGTTTAACAGTTTCGATCGCTTGTTTCATTTCAATTAATTCACTCAAATCTGTCTTTCCTAAGTCTGAAAAATCAATCATCATAGCTTCTTTTTCTTGTAATTCTTCTGATAAAGTAGGTTCTTCTATAACTTCATTATTTTCTACAATATCATCTTCGATCTCTTTAACTTCCATAATTGCATCTCGCATTTCTTGAATCTCTTCTAAATCTAATTCTTCTAGATCAGAGAAATCCGATTTAAGTAGCTCCATTTCTTTCATATATTCTTGAAAATCATCAGTTCCCTGATTTTCTTCATTTTGCTGATCCTCCTCTTCCTTCTCTTGATCATTTACAACATTTTCCTTTTTATCTGACATAAATTTTATCTTCTCAAAATATTATTGAGATAATTATATTCATTTTTAATCTCCTAAATAATATTATAAAAATAAAATAATTAAAATTAATTTGAACATTTACTCATGATAAGATGGAAAAAATAAATTTGGATAATTATAAAGGGATAATTTTTGATTTAGATGGAGTTATCTATAATATAATTGATGCCATCAAAAAAGCTGTAGAAGATATTATTAACAAATATAATTTAACTATAGATAGTAATAGTATTTTAGAAGAAATTGCCCATTTAATTGAAGAAATACAACACTATCCAGTTCCAAAGATTATATTAAACGCGTATAATTTATTAAAGCTTGATTTTTTAGAAGGAATGAGTTTTATGAAAAAAATAAGGATAGCCGTTTTCCTTTTTAATCAGTTTAACGAATATCGTGGGGAATCTGGTTTATTTGATGGAATATATGATATAATAGATAATATGAATAAGAAAAAACTAAATCTTGCAATTCTTACAAACAATCAAAAAGCTTATGCTGAAGAAGTATTAAAAAAATATAATTTAATAAAATATTTTAAAACGATTGTAGGATTTAATGAAGTGTCTGAAGTTAAACCAAGTCCAGAAGGTATAGTAAAAATAGTACGAACTTGGGATCTAGATCCTGATGAGGTCATTTTTATTGGTGACATGACAACTGATGTTCAAGCAGGTAAAGCTGCAGAAGTTACTATGGTATGTGTAGCAAGTGGTTTAGCTAAAAAAACTGATCTTCAAAAAAAAAGTCCAAATTATCTTGTTAACAATACGGAGGAATTAAAACAATTATTCAATTTTTAATATTATCTTATCCTTATTGAGGGTATTTTTAATTTTTTAAATTTGACTGAAATCAAAATATTTCTAATTTAAAACCGACTAAGTTCCTAATTATCCCAAATTCTTTTATGTCATTGAATTAGAGAGATTATTTTTTTGATAAAAATCGAGTTTTTATTCCTTTTTGATAAAAATATTGCTATTTTGATCAATTTAGATCATTATTTTAAATACGACGAAATTCGATTAGGGATAATTAGGAATTCCGTTGGGGTAAATTTGGAGATTTTTAATTTTTGGTCAATTATATAAACTTGAAAATTCCCTCTATTGAAGACTCCTATAAAATAAAAAAGAAATTAAAATTAAAGAATTAAATATTTAATTGGTCAAACAAAAATCCATTTAGAAAATACAGTGTTTTATTTGAGAATTTTTTGCTTAATAGTAAATTATTTTTATCTAATTCATTTAAATATTTCTTAACTGTGTTAAAATGCATTCCAAGGGTCTTAGATATCTCATATATTGTATTTCCTTGATCATTAGATTTAAGATATTTTATAATTTTAATACATTTCCTATTTGATATTAAATAATAAAATTCTTCAAATTTAGAATTTAATTTTGAATCGTAGTAAACTTTTTGATTATTTATTAGCTTTTCTCTGATGAAATTAAATCTAATCAATATATCTAGGTGCCATTTTATTATGAATATATTTAAATTTAAACCGGTTATAATTTGATTAAGATATGTACCAGGATTTTCGTTAACAAACCTATATATCATGTAGCGATTAGAATTATTTAAGACATTTTGTTTTATTAATTTAGAACCTTGAATAACTACTTTTTTTTCTTCCAATGATTCTACTACTGTCTTAATTCCATTAGTATTGAGATTAGTATCCATTTTACTTATTCTTCCAATAAGAAAAGGAATGATCCTTTCTTTATTGAAACATTTGTTCATTTCTAAATATTCCTGAATTAAATCAATGATTATTTCTTCTATTTCATGAAAATTATTTATATCTATTTTCTTATCTAATCCAGATTCTCCAATATTCTCTGAATTTGATTTTTTTATCCCTTTTTTTGAAATTAATACTGATGTGATTGAACTTAATAATAAGAAAAGACTTAAACCTAAAATTTGAAAATCTAAAGATTCATTCTTAAGAGAAGATGTCCCAAAATAGCCATATAATTGAGATTTATATTCTTCTAATATATTTAATAATTCTCCTGTTCTTGAATATATAGTAATTTCAATATTATAATAGCCGTAAGTCCCAAATTGATTCTTATAATCTATATCCTCTAAAAGCTGATTTATAAAATTATTAGGATCTTCTTTATTTTCAATATTATTTTCCTTTACTGAATTTAAAGCCGAGACAGTAAAAAAAACTAATGGAGAAATTATCAATACTATCAGAATAATAGTATGTTTTCGTAATGTTTTGGATATTTTTTTATTATATGTCACTCTAATCAATACTCTTTATTGAAAATAGGAAAATCTTAATTATTGAAAAATTAATTTTTCAATTGATCCATTGGTAATATTATCTTATATAAAGGTGTTTTTTATTTAAAATTATCATTAAAAAAAATGAATAAGATAAATCCACAAATGAGCAAAATATGTAATTTTAAAGAGTTCTAATGCAAATGAAAATTAAAATGTATTAATATTAAAATTTTTTCACTCTCTTTGATTTTTTACATCTTAAATACTGTAATTTATAAGATTTAAAAAAAATAATAATATGTTAATTTAAATTATTTGAAATTTCTCAATTTATATTAAAAGATGATCAGTATTTCATTAAAGAAAAAAATTATAGAAAATAAAGTATAAGAAATAAAATCAAGAATATAAGAAAATTTAACTCCTTTTATAAATGTATCTCTCCCAGGACTTAGCAGTTGGAATTTCTTCTTTCATGCTTTTTCTTTTTCTTATTTCTAAAATTAAGCTTTCTTCTAAACTTCGAGGTACTTGTTCAAATCCAGAGAATTCATAACCAAAAAAAGCTCTTCCTTGAGTTGTACTTCTAATTTCATCTGCAATTCCAATAGTTTCGCCAGCAGGTAACTGTCCTTCCACTCTTACATATTCACCTTCAGGTTTTACGTTATTCACTCTTCCTCTATGTTTATTAATTATAGCGAGAACCCCTGGTTCTGTACCTTGAGGTGTTTTAACATCTATTCTTTGGATTGGTTCAAATAAATGAGGGGCCGCTTCAAGCATTGAAAGTGATAGAGCAGCACTAACCATTTGAGCAATTTGACCATATCCCGTATGAGCTGGATCTTCATGTATATCCATATCTGTAAAAATTGCCTTAATACCCATTGCGGGTTCTTTTGCCAAAATACATGCATCTACCCAATCTCGAAAACATGCAGTTAAATAAGATTTTACACGATCAAATCTTTGTAGACCTTTAGTACCATTTACTATAAGATTTCCATTATAAACATCTACTACTTTTTTAGCTTCTTTTGCATCCCAATCTGCTTCATCTCTAAGTATTTGGGCTCTTGTCTTGTTATCCATTAAATCGGTAATCTTTCCATGTTCTAATAATTTTTCAGTTTTTTCATCTAAAGGCTCTACATACATAATGATTTTATTATGAGAATTTCCAGATTTAGTATGGTATTCATGACCTTTTTTTGTAAGTTTTTCTCTATAAACAATTATTGGTTCACCAATATCTATTGATACCTGTCTATTAATTCTCTTTGTAAGAATATCTATTTGTAATGGATCGATTCCAGATAAGATATATTCCTTACTCTCTTTATCCAAACGAAATTCTGCAGTAGGATCTGCTTGTAACCATTTATTTACTACCGTTCCTAGTTTTGCTAAGTCATGAGCATCTTTGGGTTTTATTGAACGTGAAACAACAGCTTCACATGCATATGAGATCTTTTCAAATGATGGTAATCTATTCTTTTCATCTTTATCTTTAGGGACAGCTTCATTACTCATAAAGGTCTCACCTGAAGGACAGATGAAGCCATATAAAGCAAATAGATTACCTGCAGGGACTTTTTTCATATCTAAAATGTCAGTGATTTCCATTACACCAAGTCTTTTTATTCTGCTAGATGTTCTGTTATTGATTAGATAGAGAGTCTCTGATTCATCTAAAGTTCCTGAAAATACTCTTCCTATCAAGGTAGCTTGAAAATTCTTTGCAGGATCAAGAAATATTTTGGTAATCATCCCATATAATGGTCCATTAGGGTCACTTTTCAATAATGCTTGACCTAATTCTGAATTAAGATCACCTGACCAAATTTTAGGAATTCTATATTTTGAAGCAGTTATAGGATCAGGTAAGTGATCAACAACCATTCTCAATATAGATTCATCTAATGGAAGATTTTCTCTTAACCATTCGATATCTCCTTCAGTGTATTTTTCAAAAACAGTAATTGGTGTGAATCCTTTTTGTTTAAGAATTTCATATGTAAATCCCCATCCATGTTTTGCTGAACCTACAGCAACGCTATTTTTAGCAAAATCTACACCCCAATCCTTAAAATCTTCTCCTTCAGGTTTAATTTTTTTTATTAAATCATTCACTTGTCTAGTGATTTCATCAATTTTTTTATAAGTGTCTTCTGGACTAAGTCTTAATTCATTTATTAATCTATCAACTTTATTGATAAATAAAACAGGTTTACATAATTCTTCTCCAACAGAAAGTCTTATATTAGTCTCAGTTTGAGTCATAATTCCTTCTAATGCGTCAACAAGGATTATTGCTCCATCAGAGCCCCTTAAAGCGCGTGATACTTCACCAGTAAATGAAATATGTCCAGGAGTATCATTTATTTGGAAGATATATTCTTCACCATCAGGGTCTCTTGGATCTTGAAAAGATAAGAGAACAACGCTAGTGAATATTGTAATACCTCTTTGTTGCTCTTCGTCATCGGAATCCGTCATCTGCAATTGTCCTGCATCTTCAGGTCTCATCAACCCCGCTCTTCTAAGCAAGTAATCAGATGCGGTTGTTTTTCCGTGGTCAATATGAGCAATGATAGAGAATATCCGTTTTTTTTCATAAGAACCTTGAGCAATTTCCTTTTGAATCGTTTCAGGATTTTTAACTTTAACCATTTTAGTTCATTTTTAGTATTATAATTGATTTAAATGTATAAATAGAATCTACATGGATAAATATTCTAAATGATAAAAATTTTATTACAAATAACGCTAATAAAATTCTTTATTGATGAATTCCAAGATAAAAAAAATAAAATCATAAGAAATTTAAGAAAATTAAAGTGAATTAAAAATCTATAAGTGATTTTTAATTAAAACTATTTGTTTTTTATTCTTTATGGTTTAGCAGAACTCAAAATCTCTATATAAAATATTAATATTAATCAATAAAAGGTAAAACCATATTACAGAGAATATAAAGAGCTTTTTTACCAGATACTGTTTTCACATTATTAGAAATTGAGAGATTTGTAACCTTCAAATTATCTGGAATTTTATTTTTTATTCCCATCTTTAAAAATTCTAAAAAATTATAATGTGATCGTTGAGTTTCCACCCATAAAAAACCATCTTTTAAAAAATAATTAGGATTTTTTTCTTTAAACTTAGGAGTATGCTTTTTATCGCTTAATGGAGGTCCTCGACGAATATAACTCTTTGAAATAAGAGGTTTTTTACAAAATATAGCAATATTATATTCATTGAGTTCATTTTCAAAATAAATTTCAAATATGATTTTCCCAAATTTAATCTCATGTGTAAATTCTTTTTCGCCATGAATTCTTAAATAATCGCCAAAAGAGTATAATTTATCTCTCATTTCTGTATAATGGGTTTTACCATTAATATCTTTAAACTCTATAATATATAGATTTGAAATGATGTTTTTAAAATCGTTTGGGTTAAATTCAGGTATTTTTGATATTTCAAAATATCTTTTTTCAGGTTTCTTTAAGAACTGAGAAATTTGATAATTACAGTATTGATATGCTTTTTTTGATATTGCTGAAGCTACATTTCTATTTCTATCAATAGGATCAATAACTATTAAAAATTCATCATCAAAATGTGTGATTTTAGCTAGTTCTTCTTTATTTCTTCTATAATAATCTAACGGATTATTAACCAAATTACTAAAATTATTAAAAACTTCTAAAATTTTTTTAAAATGATAAATAAGTAATTCTGAACTATATCCAATAAAACCAACTCGGCCAACTGGACTTTTATCACCATAACAATGACATGATTTAAAAAATTGCTTTAACAATCTCACATCATCTTTCTGTTCAATTGTTAAGTTATCTCTTATGAATCTTCCATGCCATGGGGATCTATCTACTGCTGTAATCGGACCATAATTTTTTATATTTTCTAATTCCAGCTCAAAATAGAGTACTAAATCAATATCAATTGTAATATTATCTTTAGTATATTCTAATTTAACATAGGGATGTTCTGCATATAATAGATTAAATTTACTGAAATTTCTCTCTTTTTTTAAAGTTTTAATAATCCAATTATTACAATACCATAAAAGATCTTCTTTTATTTTTTGTTTTCTTTTAGTTTTACTTAATCCTTCATAATTAGGTTTAAATATATTATAATCCAGGCCAATAAATAAATCAATATCAGAATCATTTCTCAATTGTGTTTGTTTTATACCAGTTGAGCCTTGAGGTTCAATAGAAATATATTCAATATTTAATTCTTTAGCTTTTCTATTCAGTAAGAATTTTAATTTTTCTACAATCTCTTTTATTAACAATATTTCTTCTTGAGTTGGCCTTATTTTTTCTAAAACTTCTGAGAAAATCGCTTTTATGGTATTCATAATAAAATTAACTCTTATTGAATTAAGAATTACTTCTCAATTTAAAACTAATAAATTACATACCCCACCAGGCATGTTCCATTTTCCTTTTTAGTACAACATATTCCTTTAGGACTTGTTTCTGATCAATAGTGAGTTCATTTAGAAATTTTAAATTTAACTGTCTTACATGCGATTCTGGTACAGATACAAATAAGGTTTCATCTTTTTGTATATCACGCCCAATTTCAATACCTCTAATAGATATTGCAGCTTCTGTTCCTTTATCTGCTTTATTTATATTTTGACCTTTATCTTGTAATTGATGAACTTTACCCACTTTTTTACCCTTATCAGTTATTAAAGATACTTTTGGTTTGAGAGTACCTCCCTCCACAAGAACTCCGAAAACAGCAGGATTGGAATTTCTAAATACATATTGGGGATACATCTTCAACTTTGCTGGTAAAATCAAATCACCTAATTCTTTTGCTGTATCTTCTGCTTTTCTAGTTTCTGAATATTCAAGAAAATCTTCTAATAACCTATAAATTACATTATTTGTAAAAATCCTTATATTATCAACATGGGCTTGTGTTTCTGCTTCAGGTAAAATTGGAACATTAAATCCTAATACGGCAGCAGAATAAGGATCGAATTCTTTAACAATATTAGCATTCATAATATCTTCTTTTTTTATAGGACCAACATCTGCTACACTTATTTTAACACCGTTTTTAGAAAAATGATTTTCTAATGCTTCAAGTGAACCTAATGTATCTGCCATTAAAACGACACCTGCCTTTTCCGTTTTTATTTTAATTCTTTGCACTTCATCATCAATTTCATTATAAATTGTGTCTTCAGTTGAAGAATCAACAATACTTCTAAAGGGAGACCCCGCAACAACATCTTCTATATCAGGCGCTAAAATCTTTATTCCTGCAGCTGCACTTACCATGTCAACAGAATCAAATTTTTGCCTAGGATCTCTTATTTCATCCAAAGGTTTAGGTGCTAGTAAAGCTCTGATTCTTGATTTAATTGGTTTTTCAAGACCTCCTACAATGAAATCATCACCTTTTTTAAGATTTCCATTATAAATTAATACATCTATCGTTTTTCCATAACCTCTTTCTTTTTTAACTTCAAGAACAACTCCATATGCTGAACCCTCAGAAAATTGTAAATTAGTTGTTAAATATTGTTGAACCAAACCCATAAGTACCATTAATAATGTTGAGATCCCCTCTCCTGTTTTAGCACTTGTAGGAACAATTGCTATCTTTTTTGTAAAATCTTTTATTTTATCATATCTATCTATTCCTTTGAAGCCTTCCTCTAAGAAATCACCAATCATTTTATAGAGAGCCACATCAAGAAATTCTCTCACATGTTCTTTTTGTTTTTTATAAGTATCCAAAAAATCAGCATCAGTATTTGATTTCCAACCTGTAACTCTATCTATTTTATTCGCAGCAATAACAAAAGGTGTTTTTCTTTCTTTTAGAATCCTTACAGCTTCCCATGTAATAGGTTGTGTTCCAGCAGTAACATCTACGACAAGTATTGCAATATCAGCTACAGCACCACCTCTTTTTCTCAAATTCATGAATGCCGCATGCCCCGGTGTATCAACAATCAGTAATCCAGGTAAGTTAAGATCCATTTCTGCAAATGATTTTTTTGATTTACCTAAGAATTTTTTTATATCTTCAATTGGAAAAAAAGAAGCTCCAATATGTTGAGTTATTCCTGCAGCTTCTCTTTGCTGAACAACTGTACCTCGAATATAATCTAGGATACTTGTCTTTATGTGAATATATTAAAATAAAATATTCATTCCATGGTCAATGTGTCCCAGAATACAAGCTATAGGCGCTCTGATGGGTTTATCTTTATCTTTATTAGAAATTTGATTTTCAGTCATTATATTTCTCAACTTAAATTAATAAATGATATAATTTGAGATTTATCAAATTTACCTTTAAATTATTTATTAAAGTATAGTAATTTCTATAATATTCTAATTATTATTATCTTTAAAAAATTATTTAGAAATTCTAAAATTATATCAAAGTGTTATGAATCTAAAGAATGTATTACTTAGGGATTAAGGGGAATTATATGAAAGAAAAAACAAATACTCCAATTAGAGATGATATTAGAGATTATAGTTGTTTTTTTGATAGTATTTTCTGTATAAGACTGATTGCTCTCTTATGGATTATATTCTTACATATATTCAATGAATTTACCTCATTCAAGGAAGAAATTGGTCCTTTTTTTAATATTATTTTTTTCCTTGGAGATATTGGATTAGATATCCTTTTATTTATAAGTGGTATGATCCTAACATTTCAAATAGCTACAATGAATTATGATGATCATTGTTGGAAAAGTTGGTATAAAAAAAGAATTCTAAAAATCTACCCATTATTGATAATATCTACATTTTTCTATGTTTTCTTTCATTACATTGTTAATGACGAGATTTTTAGTCTAAATTCAGTTATAGTTCATATAAGCGGATTACAGGCCTTTCAATTCAATGATCTTAATATGATTTTTTATATTGAACCAACACATTGGTTTATTTCTTTTATATTATTTTTATACTTACTGTTTCCCATTTTTTATGTTTTTATAAAAAAAAATCTTAAAATCAGTTTTATTTGTTTAATCATATCATTTAGTATTTGTATTATTTTATTATTTACAATGAAAATCTTTACAGATAGTCTTTTTTATTTTGATATGTTTGTAATTCGGATCTTTATTTTTATATTTGGTATGTTGTTTGGCTTTTGGTTAAGTTCTAATTTTAAAAAGAAAGAGAAAATGATGAAAAATCATATTATTGGATTAACTTTATTCATTTTAATTATTTTATCTTTTTTTATATTTATAAATATTAAAAATATGGATGATCATATTCATTTTAGTATAGAAAGACAACTGTATTTTCCATTGTTAACGATAATATTTCTTTTATTTCTTAATTATATTTTCATTAATTTACCAAAAACAGGTAATTCATTGAAATTTTTTGGAAAAATTTCTTATGGTCTTTATTTAGTGCATAATTTCATAATATTAGTAAATGCAGTTATTTTTTTTAAATTAATTAATAATCTTATATTTGGAATTGAATTATTTTATTATTTGATTCCTTTAATAATTTTTGAAAGTATTTTACTTTCTGTTCCATTTTATTATTTTGAAATATATATAAGAAAAAAGTATAGATATCATATCTTAATACTCACAATAAGCATAAGTTTAATTCTATATGGAATTGCTTCTTTTATTTTGGATATAAACTATACTATTTCAGATTATTTAGCTTTATTTATATATCTTATAGTACTTTTAACAACTATTTCAATAATGATTTTATATAAATTTTGTAAAGAAAAGTAAACTTGATAATATTAACTTAAGGAAGGTCTAATTAAATTCCTAAGCAAATTCTATAATAATTTTTCACATTTATTAATCAATTGAACAAAGAATTAAATAATAATGATATACAAATTAATTTTATAAATAATTTAATTTTATATTTTACACTATAAATCTTCATGAATATTCATTGATTTTTAAAAAATATTTCAATATAGTCATCATTTAAAATTTAAAGAATCAAAATTTATACCATGAAAAAATAAAAATATCTATGAAAGAAATAAAAGAGGCATAAATAATGGTAAAAATATTACATGATCTATGGATTATCACTGAAGATGGAATTGTTTTGTTTAATCGTGTATTTAATCCACAGATAGAGACTCAACTTTTCGGAGCACTTCTAAGTGCAATAAATACTTTCGCAGAAGAAGTAAGTGAAGGTGGTTTATCGCATTTTGAATTAAGCAATAAACAATTTGTTTTATTAAAAAAATATGAAATCTTATTTATTGCTAATTCGCCTAAAAAAGTTAAAAGAGATAAAATTATTCATGAATTGGAGGTCATATCAACCAAGTTCATAGATAAATACCCAGAGATAAGAATAAAAAAGAATTGGGATGGAAATATAGCTCAGTTTTCAGAATTCAAGGATGAAATTGGTGATGCTTTTGAAGATCCTGTAAAAAAATTTTGGAATGGCTTTTAATTTTCAAGATGTTTTTTTAGATATATTGCAGTATGTGAGTTTTGATTTTTAATTAATTCTTCAGGTGTACCAGATGCAACAATTTCCCCGCCTTTTTCTCCACCCTCAGGACCCAAATCAATTATATAATCTGTAGACTTTATAATTTCCATATTATGTTCAATAACTATCACCGTATTTCCTTTATCAACTAATCTTTGAAGTACATTCAATAAAATATTAATATCATAAGTTGATAA
>Ga0315549_1002034_pt1 | contig 19921 bp, 15 predicted proteins | sample SalMarSW160200MG_FD_203101 | JGI IMG/M metagenome (GOLD analysis project Ga0315549, IMG submission 203101) | Salt marsh sediment microbial communities from the Plum Island Ecosystem LTER, Massachusetts, United States - Salt Marsh Sediment SW1601-200 ... | reverse complement strand
CGTTACCTTACGGGGAATGTGCCTGGATCTTTGGCATCCACGCCGCCGGTGCCACCACTCCCGCCGACTTTCGCTCCCTCTTCCAGAACAAGCACAAGACCGGCTGGGTGCTTTTCACCGAGGCGGTGGGCGCTGATCCCCATCACGGCGGCGGTCACGACTATACTTCGTGGTCCCACAGTGGCTATGGCGTCATCGTCCGCCTCAACCACGGCTACGAGCCGGGCGGGACGCTGCCAGTTCGCGCTAAATACGCCGACTTCGCCAGTGCCTGTGCCCGCTACGTCCAGAACTCCCAGGGATGCCGCATCTGGATCATCGGCAACGAGCAGAACAACGTGCGCGAGCATCCTGGCGGAGCCGAGCACCCGGTCGAGCACATCACTCCGCAGATGTACGCCGAGGCGTTCAACCTGGCGCGCCAGCGCATCAAGGAGGTGCAGCCAGAGGCCATCGTTACGCCGGGCGCGGTGGACCCCTACAATACCTATCCCTGGAAACTGTTGGGCAACCGGCGCAACAGGCCGCTGGAGTACTTCAAGGAGATGCTCGACTGCATCTATAACCTGGACGGCATTGCACTGCACACCTACACCCACTGGATGGATGTGGGGCTCATCACCAGGAAGACTGTCTTCACTGACGAATTCCTCCAGCCGGGCACGCCGCGGGAGCACTACTATGACTTCCAGGCCTACCGGGCCTTTGCGGAGGCCGTCCCGGAAAAGTGGCGCGACCGCCCGATCTACATCGCCGAGTCCAATCACTGGTTGGCGTTAGAGCACCAGCCGCGCAACCAGGATGAGGCAGGCAAGGTCGGCTGGGTAGACAAGGACAAGGGCTGGGTGCAGGCGGCCTACGCGGAGATGCACCGCTGGAATAGCACCCCCCACGCTCAGCAGATTCACTGCCTGCTGCTCTACCGCTGGACGGGCGATGCCTGGGCCATTGAGCGCCTGGGAGGGGTGCACAAGGACTTCAAGAAGGCACTGGGCCACGATTATCGCTGGCGGCGGTAGAAATGTTGTCACCGAAGTCGTTCTGGGGATAAAGGCGCTTTGCGCTGGTCGTAATCTTGACCCTCGGGTTGGTTGTGGTATAATATTACTACGCCGGCGTAGCCCAAGCGGCAGAGCAGGGAGTCTTATGCCCGAATGCCGGATTTGTGGAGAGGAAAAAGCCGAAGAAGAATTCGCATGGCGCAAAAAGGGTGTTGTGCGTCACAAGGTGTGTAAGGCTTGTCAGCGAGTATACAACCACGGATACTATGCTCAGAATAGAGATAAGGAAATACTCGGGCGGTTCGGAAGCTGTGCGAATTGTCACCGTAGGAGACATGCAGCGGAAAATGACAACTTTCGCTTAGGATTCTGATGATGCGCTGATGTAGCTCAATGGTAGAGCGGCTCCCTTGTAAGGAGCGGGTTACAGGTTCGAATCCTGTCATCAGCTTGGTGGTCGTTGCTCTTGGCAGATTTTCAAATCTAACATCCCCAAATCTAAAACCAAAATGGGTCGGTGTCCCGAGCGGCAAAGGGGGCGGACTGTAAATCCGCTGGCTCAGCCTTCGCAGGTTCGAGTCCTGCCCGGCCCACCTCCTGACTTGGCAAGGGAGCGAGACAAGGGGGAGTGTTGTGGTAGCGCCCGGTGGCTGCATGTCCGCCGGGCGCTTGGCTTGTATATCAACAGCGGTGAACTTGTACTTGCTTCCAGCCGATGGTACGGTGCTGTGTCGGCTGCTACTCGGATACAGTGGCTGAGGCGCGGTCTGGCACCTCCTCCACCGGCACCGTGAAAGAGAAGATGCTTCCTCCCTGTGCTGTACTATCCACCCAGATACGTCCTCCGTGTGCTTCCACGGCCAGGCGACAGTAGGCCAATCCCAGGCCCATACCGCTCCGCTGGCGGCCTGGCACGTGGGTGAATTTTTCGAAGATGCGTTCCCGGTATTCCAAGGGGATGCCTGGCCCTTGATCGCGCACCCAGAAAGTGACCGCTGGCGAATCCGCTTGGGAACGGTGCGCGCCGATTATGACCGTGCCTTCAGGGGGACTGTACTTGATCGCGTTGTCGAGCAGATTGCTCAATATCCTCACCGTTAGCATCCGATCAACCGGTACTTTCGGCAGGTGGCTTGCTACCTCAGTGCGCAGTTTCAGGTTCCGGATGTCGGCGAGGGGCTTTAGTTGGCTGATCGTTTCTCGCACCAGTGTCAAGGGTGTGACGGCCTCTCTTTCTCCCAGCGGCTCGCCAGCCTCCAGTTTATTCATTTCCAACAGTGTGTTGATCAGGCGCTCGAGTCGCACCTGCCCCTGTTTGGCAATCTCCAGCCACTGGCGAGCCGCTTCTCCTTCCTCGAGTGCACTCAGTTCATCTTCCAGCGCGCTGTAAGCGCCGGAGATAATGCTCAGCGGGCCTTTCAGGTCGTGTACCAGCATGTCAATCATGTCTTTACGCAGCAACTGTACTTCCTGCTGCAGCCATCGGTTTTCTATGGCACGCGCCACTGTGGCGATCAGTTCCTGGCTCTGGCAAGGTTTTCTCAGGTAGTCGTAGGCTCCGCGGCGCAGCGCCTCCACCGCGGTGTCAATAGAGGCGTAGCCGGTGATCACGATCATTCGAGTCTCAGGCGCAACCTTGAGTCCCTCTCTCACGACCGTGAGCCCGTCTATTCCGGGCATTCTGATGTCCACCAGCGCTGTGTCAAAGTCCGATTCTGCCAGCAATGCCAGTGCTGCCTGCCCGTTTTCTGCTGTTGTCACCTCGTACCCGGCGGCTGCCAATTCACGGGCAAAGCCGGCTCGCACGAAGTCATCGTCATCCACGATTAGAATGTTTGCTGTCTTGCTCATAACTCCTTCGCTTTCTCCATTGCTTCGATTGTGCGGGGTAGCCTGATTGTGAAAGTAGTACCCTCGCCAATTTGACTGCGCACGTCAATCCGACCACGGTGGTAGGTGACAATCTGGTGGCTGACCCACAGCCCAAGGCCAGTACCAACCTCGGTGCCTTTGGTGCTGAAGAAGGGCTCGAAAAGCCGGTCCACTGCCTCCGCTGGCATCCCGCAGCCTGTATCCTGAATTTCGATGCACACCTCGTCGGGCGTGACTTTCGAGCGCACCCAGATTTCTCCGCCCTCTGGCATCGCGTCGGCGGCATTGAGCAGGAGGTTGAGGAACACCTGGTTGAACTGACCAGGATAACTCATAATCTCGGCCCTACCTGGAGCCAGTGCTTCGTGGACCGTGATATTCGAGGCGGCGAATTGCGGTGCGACGATAGCGAGCGTTTGTCTAAGAGAGTGGTGGAGATCGGCCGGCTGCAGCGTGGCTTTGCTATCACGCTGAAAGGCCAGCAGTCCCTGCACGATAGTGTGGATCCGCTCCTGGCCGGCTCGCACCATCTGCAGGTCCTTTCGCCCGGGATGGTCAGGGGTAAGGGTTCGTTCCAGGGCCTTGAGGAAAAGGGTCATCCCCTGGAGTGGGTTGTTGATCTCATGGGCGATGGATGCGGCCAGCCGCCCCGTGGCCGCTAATTTCTCGCTGCGTATCAGGTGCTGTTCCATTCTGCGTTTCTCTGTGACGTCGCGGATGACAGCCATGATTACCTGCTGGTCACCCAGGTCAATCACCCGGGCGCGAATTTCAGCGGGCACCAGATGACCCTCTTTGTGTTTGATCGGGAAATCATCCGCCTCTCCCTGTCCCTGCTGCGTGATGTGTGTGAGAAGTTCACGCACACCATCCGCCACTTCCGGGAGATGTAATTGCCAGACCTTCATCCCACGTAGTTTGGTCAGGCTCAGGCCGGTCATGTCCTCGAGCGCGTGGTTGCCGTCCACGATAGTGCCATCGGCGGTATCTATGACTACGATGCCATCACGTGCCTCCGTCATCAAAGTTCGATACCGGGTTTCGGCCCGCCGGATTTCCTCCAGCATACGGGCGTTCTCGATCGCCACCCCCAACTGTTGCCCAATAGCGATGAGGGTGTCCACCTCTGAGTGAGAGATGGCCCGTAGGGCGTGACTCCCCACGTAGAGCGTGCCCAGCCGGTTGCCAGCCGCCTCGACTGGAGCGATGGCCAGGGCAGCCACCCCCGTTTGGGTGCACAGGCTGCAGTCCGGCATGTGGAGTGATCCGGATTCGGCGGTGTTTCCCACAACTGTAGGCTGGCCTGTCCTGCTCGTCCACTCGCTCAAGGTCCTGTCGGGGCCTGCTTGTTCCTCGAAGGCAATGAACTCCGCAGGGAAGCCTTGTTGGGCCGCAAATCGGGAGGTTCTCGTTGCCTCGTCGCGCAGTCGCACTGCCACCATCTCCATGCCGGTGACACTGGCAATGACGTCCAGAGCGCTATTGAGCATACTTTCCTGGCTCAGCGAGCGTCCTACAAGCGCCGCAATCGCGTTGCGTGCTTGCAGTTCCCAGTTGCGTTGATTGATCTCTTCTTCGTAATGTTTCTGAGCGGTGATGTCGCGTGCGAATAGGATCGTTGCTGTGTGGTCTTGATACTCTGTGGTAGCAGTGCCCACGGCGACAGGTAGACGACGACCGTCTTTAGTCACCAGTACGGTCTCGTAGGCCCGACCTGGTGTTCGCTCTGTCTTTTGCTCACGATGCCTGGACAGCACGGCCCTCAATTCTTCAGCAGGCAGCACGTCGGTTATAGTCAGGTTCAGCAATTCCGGAAAGGTATAACCCAGCATACGTCCAAATGCCTTGTTAGCATAGAGGATGGCTCCCTCTCGTCCGTCTGCGTCCTGAAGCAAGACAATACCCTCGCCAGCCGTGCCAGCGGCGTCAATCAACAAACGATGCAACTCCTGCGTTTCCTGCAGTTCTTGTGTGCGTTCCTCTACCTTCTCTTCCAATTCCTCATACAGGCGCACGCGCTCCAGAACCAGCCCGATCAAATTGCCCAGTTCCATCAGTGCCTCTACGTCTTGTTTGGAGATAGGACGGTGGCTGGTCACATTATCCACGCCGATCACGCCAAGCACTTTTTCCCCGGCGATGATTGGCACGGTGGCGAAGGAGGAGATACCCAGCGCCTGCAGCATGTCGTGCAGGCCCTCGCAGCGCGGGTCGTGCGACGGATCATTGATGAGAACAGGGGTCCGTTCAAGTACACAGATAACGGTGGGAGGGGCAGGTTTGGAATCCAGCGGGATGTTTTGGTGGATGACTCCTCGTGTGACGCCAGTGCCGTATCCCCCTCGCCCTATTAGTGTTTGTTGCTGTTCGTCTATCAAGCCCAGCAAGCAGCGGTCAAACTGGAATTCTTCGCGAACGATGTTCACGATGGCATCCAGGGCCTCATTGAGGGTGAAGGTGCGAAGTAGGCGCTCGCCTGCGCGATGCAGCGCCATCAGTATGCGTCTTTTGTGTTGCTCGGCTTCGTGCAGTCGGGCGTTTTCTATCGCAGTAGCGGCCGGTGCCGCTACTGCTTCCAGTAAAGCAACGTCGTGGGCGTCGAAATCACCTTTTAGTTTATTCAGTGCCTCGACGACCCCTATAACGCGGCCCTTGATCTTCAAGGGGACGCAGATGAGGGAGCGAGCAGTGAACTTAGTGTTGGCGTCAATGCCAGCGTAGAAACGTGGGTCCTGGTAGACGTCTGGCACCACTTGAGGGGTTTGATGTTGTACCACCCAGCCAGCGATGCCTTCACCTGGTCGCAGGCGCAGCCCTCTGGTCTCGGCGGCAGCGATGCCTGAAGCCACATGGAAGACTAATTCCCCTGTCTCTTGGTCAAGCAGTGCTACCGATGTGGCTTCTGTGTTCAACACTTCGTTTATGTGGTTGAGTAGCCTTTTGAGGATGGTCTCAACGTCCAGAGTCTCCATCAGTGTGTGGGCGATGGCACTGAGGGTGGCAAGTTCACGGCTATGTGGTCCTGCTGCCTCTCCAACTGGCTCTGTCGCGTGAGATTCAGCCAGAGCGTTGGAGGACTCAGACCCCAGCCCGTTGGTTGATACCCTATCTGGTGTCTGTTGCTGTTCCACTGGTGTTTGCGAGCCATAAGGAGTTGACATAGTGTTGCCTTTCGGGACCGATAGGAATTTGCCGATTGCTATGATACCAAATGGTGAAATGCGACTGCAAGGTGACGCTTCAGGGGGCCACATCGCTACCGTAAATATACAACAGTTTTGGGGTATTAGTCAAATCCACGCGGCCGTATCTCGGATCGCGTGGGGGAAGCGAGAGACTTTAGGCTTTCTAGGAACTTCCTAGACGACTTGTTCACTTTGTCTAAACCATTCTTTCACTTTCTTATGATAGTATTAGAAATGATGGTGTTAGAGCAGCAGTGCGCATTGAGAGAGTGAGTTCGCAGATTCTACGGGAAGGAGGGGGCGTGAACGAGACAATCTTGGTAATAGACGATGATACCGGACTGTTAAGGCTCCTACAATTAGGTTTGGAGCGAGAAGGCTTTTCGGTCATCACTGCTTCTGGGGGAAAGGAGGGTCTCCGACAGGCCTATCAATCTCGCCCAGATCTGGTCATCCTGGACGTGATGATGCCCGACATGGATGGCTGGACAACCTGCCAGCGGCTGCGGGAGATCTCGAATACGCCGATTATTATGCTCACTGCCAGGGGTGGTGAGAAAGACGTCCTCCGGGGTCTCGTCCTGGGCGCCGATGACTATGTCGCCAAGCCGTGCAGTTTTGATGAGTTGAAGGCGCGGATTCGCGCTCTTCTGCGGCGCGCGAAAGCGCCTGTTAAACTGGCCTGGCGGACGGTCTACGATGATGGCAGACTGGTGGTGGATTTGTCTACTGGAGCTGTCAGTCTGAATGGCTCCATTGTGAACCTCACCCCCACTGAGTCCCGCCTGCTGATGTGCCTGGTGAGCCAGGCAGGGCATGTCGTACCCCACGAAGAGTTGCTGGCGCGGGTCTGGGGTCCGGAATATAGCGGTGAGGTGGGCTATCTGAGCGTGTACGTCCATTACTTGCGCGATAAAATTGAGGACGACCCGGGGAGCCCGCGATATGTCCGCACTAGGTGGGGAATTGGGTATTATTTCGCGGGGGAGATGTAGTCACCTGCTACTCCCGCTGCCTGGGTTTGGCCCCCACTAGCAGCCGCAGAACCTCGACCTCGGTCAGCACGCGGTCCGACTCCTTCGCTACCTCCAGGATACGCCGGATCACCTCGTCGCTGGCTTCCAGGCCGTACTCGGCGAGTTGATAATGCACGTTGCTGACCCCGCTCATCGGCCCGATCTCGATTTTCTGGTACCGTCCGACCAGCGTGGCGGGAACAGCCGAGTAGACTCGATCAGCCACCCAGTCATCTCCCTTTTGTTGGGCCTTGTAGATCGCGGCCGCGTGGACGCCCGACGCGGTGCGGAAGGCATCTTGACCCACAACCGGGTGGTTGGCTGGCATTGGTACGTGGCACACTTTGGCGACCGTGCGGCAATATAGCGGAAGTGGGGTCAAATCGCGCTGGATGTAACCCAGGAATTGAAGGTTGGTCAACAGCAGTTCCATTGAGGTGTTACCTGTGCGCTCGCCAATGCCCAACGCGGTGGCGTGCAACCGGTCTGCGCCAGCCTTGAGGGCTGTGATCGCGTTGACCAACGCCAGTCCCCGGTCGTTGTGACCGTGCCAGTCAATGCCGATCCTGGGGCCGACCAACTCGCGGATGAAGCGCACGAGCCGTGCTGTGCCCTCGGGCATGGCATAGCCAGCTGTGTCGGACAGGCATATACGTTCGGCACCGTGCTCGATGGCGGTCAGGTACAGTTGGCGCAGGGTCTCCGGGTCAGCGCGGGTGGTATCTTCAGTGACGAACATGACAGGCACGTCGTGCTTCACAGCGAAGTCTATAGCCTCGCGTGTGCGACGCAGCATGAGGGCCAAATCCCACCCCTCGGCGTAGCGACGGATGGGACTTGAGCCGATGAACATGCCCACGCCGACGCGGATGCCAGCCTGCTGTGAGATCTCGGCGATGGGGGCAATGTCTTTCGGCAGAGTGCGGGCAGCGCAGTGGCACGCCAGGGGCAAGCCCTGGCCCACGATCTCGTGTGCCAGAATCAGACATTCTTCCGCGAAGCGTGAGCCAGCCCCTGGAATCCCCAGGTTTACGTCATCCACGCCCAACTCGGCCATCAGCGCCAGCAGGCCGAGTTTATCTGCCACGGAGGGTTGGGTCACAGAGGGTGATTGCAGACCATCTCGCAGCGTCTCATCCACGATCCCGACAGTCCTGGTCGGGGGGGCGCTGGGACTCGCGTTCCAATCGTGGATTAACTCACTTCGTGTAGTGTTATTCATGTTCGTCACCTTTGTCGCGGGCGTAGTTTAACAGTCCACCGGCAAGGAGGATTTGGACCTGGCGAGATGTGAGATCGCAGGTGACATCGAAGGTTATGTCCTGTGTTTGGTTGCGGATGCTGACCGGGTGGCCAGTGCGGAGGCGTTCGTGCAGCCCGATGATCTCCCATTCATCGCCCACTCGAATTTTATCATAGGCCGCATGGTCAGCAAAGATCAGGGGCAGGATGCCAAAGTTGACCAGATTGGCCTGGTGTATGCGGGCGTAAGATTTGGCGATGACAGCTCGTAACCCCAGCACCAAAGGCCCTTGCACAGCGTGCTCCCGGGAGGAGCCGAGACCATAGTTGTGGCCGGCCACGATGAAACCGCCGCTCCACTCGCGGGCACGCGCAGGGAAGCCGGGGTCTATCCGACTGAACGTTAAGTTGCCCATGGCCGTGACGTTGGCACAGGCGGCGATGGTCTCAGGCTTGGCGGGCATGATGTGGTCTGTGGTGATGTCGTCGCCCAGCACGATCAACACTCGCCCCTGCAGCCTGTCGGGGAGTGGGGTCACCGCTGGTAGCGGGGTGTGATGAGACCCGCGGATAATCTCGACAGTGGCGCGGTCCGCAGGTGGAGGTGTGATCTCGCGTAGGTCTGGATACCGGGGCGGCGGCTCGATGCGGGGAGGGGTGTCTCCTAGATCGCGAGGGTCAGTGATCACTCCGGTCAGTGCCGACGCTGCCGCAACGGCCGGGCTGCACAGGTAGACCTGGTCGCCAAGTACCCCCGAGCGGCCAGGAAAGTTGCGCGGGTAAGTGCGCAAGGAGACTGCGCCCTTTGGCGGCTGGAGGTCCATGCCTATGCACGGGCCACAGCAAGGCTCCAGAATGCGTGCTCCAGCCGCAATGAGGTCGCTTAGTTCGCCGGACGTGGCCAGCACGTGGTACACCTGTCGGGTTCCCGGCGTCACAGCCATCGTGACGTGGGGCGGGACGTGTTGCCCGCGCAGCATACGAGCGACCAGCGCCATGTCTTCGTAACTGCCGTTCGTGCAACTGCCTACGATGACCTGATCCACTGGTGTGCCAGCCACCTCGCGCACTGGCACCACGTTGCCAGGGCTGCCTGGCAAGGCAATCAATGGCTCGATGGTGGAGAGGTCGAGCCGCATCTGCTCGTCGTAGGTAGCGTCGGGATCAGGGCCCAGGGGACAGAAATCAGCCTCGCGGCCTTGAGCGACCAGGTAACGCCGCACCTGCTCGTCGGCCGGAAAGATCGAGGTTGTGACTTCCAGTTCCGCACCCACTGAGGTGATGGTGGCGCGTTCTGGCACACTGAGAGTGGCGACACCTGGCCCTGTGAACTCGGCTGCCCTGCCAACGCCCCACCGTGTGCCCAGGCGGCGCAGCAGTTCCAGGATCACGTCTTTGGCGCTCACCCAGGGGCGGAGTTCGCCGCTCAACTCGATCCCCACGATGGCTGGCATGCGCACGTGGTAGCGGGCAGTGCCCAGGGCGACGGCCACCTCCACCCCCCCCGCTCCGATGCCGAGCGACCCGACGGCTCCCGCTGTCGGTGTATGACTGTCGGCCCCTACCAACAGTGCGCCTGGCCGGGCGAAGTGCGCCAGAAAGAGCAGGTGACAGATGCCGTTGCCGGGTGGGGAGTAGTAAAATCCGTGGCGGGCTGCCATCGTGCGCAGATAGTGGTGGTCAGCGGCGTTCTCAGGGCGTACCTGGAGGGTGCCGTGGTCCACCAGCGACACGGCCTGCAGGCCGGGTGCCAGCGGCAATCCCAGGGCCTCGAATTGAAGATGGGCGGTCAGGCCCGTGGCATCTTCGGTGAGGATTTGGTCAACCCGGAGGACGATTTCACTATTAGGAGAAAGTTCGCCGTCGAGCAGATGCCCGGTTATGAGTTTGTGCGTCAGGTTCATAGTCAGTATGTACCTCAGGATCATCTTTCACGGTTGAGAAGCACGTGCGCCAGTTCGTGGAGCGCCTGGACGGCTGGGCCCTGCAGTTTCGCCTGCCCCAGTGCGGCCAGTGCCTGGGCGTGATGCTTTCGTGCCAGTTGTTCAGCGTATTCGCGGCTGTTTGTCTCTTCCAGCAAGTGCGTCGCGTGGTGGACGTTGGCTGCTGAGAGCGTCTCCCGTGCCAACAGCGCGCGCAGTTCCGCGCTTTGCTCCAGGCCGTGGAGGATAGGGAGCGATTTCTTGCGCCGGGCGATATCGGCACCGCCTGGCTTGCCGGTGACGGTCGGGTCTCCCCAGATGCCCAGGACGTCGTCGCGCATCTGAAATGCCAGCCCCAGGTGGTGGCCGAAGGTGCGCAGATGCTCACGTTGGGCGTCGGGGGCAGCGGCGATGAGGGCGCCTATCTTGCAGGCACAGGCCACCAGCGCGGCGGTTTTTCCCTCGATCATCGCCAGGTAGTCCGCGGTGGAGACGCTGTCGCGGCTCTCGAAGCCGATGTCGAGGTACTGACCTCCAGTAAGGGCCAGGCAGGCGCGGTTCAAAAGCCGAAGGGCGGCCACGATGGTCGTGGCGGGCACGTCTCGCTCGGAGAGCCGCACCAGAGCCAGTTGAGCCAGGGCGAATAGTGTATCCCCGGCGTTGATCCCCTGTGCCTCTCCCCACAGTGCCCAGACGGTAGGGCGGCTGCGGCGGGTTTCGTCCCGGTCCTCGATGTCGTCGTGGATGAGGGAGAAGTTGTGCAGCAGTTCGATGGCGGCTGCAGCGGGTAGGGCCTGCTCCCACTGGCCACCGCAGGCTTCGCAGGCCAGCAGGCAGAGCACGGGCCGCACCCGCTTGCCGGTTCGCGCCTGACAGGGGTTGAACGCCGCGTCGGCCCAGCCCATGTGGTAGCGCAGCATACCAAAGAGGCCCGCGTGGCGCGGGTCGGCCGTCTGGACGACGGCGCGCATTTCTGCTTCGAGAGGTGGTAGGTAGCGGTCGAAGAATGTTTGAAGGGACATTATCAAGTTGCTTTTGCCCACACCTCACTTTTGAACGATGGGCGGGACAGATATCTGTAGTACCAGGCAAGCCAATGATTAGACCAGCCGAACAGTTTCGTATCGCGCATGATCCTCTTGACTTGATCGCGGCTCATTTTCGCTCCGGCAAGAAGCACATTGACGTTATTTCGGCTGAGCGCCAGCGTTTTCACGGCGAAGAAGCAGGGCCACATACAGGCTAGCCGAATGCGATGTTGGCAGCGTGGAAAGGCCATAATGTAACTGGCCCCATGCCGCAGATGGCGTTCCGCCTTGTCGGCTAACATATCTATGACTCTTAAGGCCGGTTCTATGTTTGCGGGGTCGAAGAGCCCGTCGCAGGTCAGGCCAACCTGTTCATAAAAGGTGCGTGGCACAAAGACCCAGCCTCGCTCGTAATCCTTGCGCATCCCCCGGATCACATTGACTGTCTGCAACGCCAGCCCAAGCTCCCGTGCCAGGGGCATCAGTTGCGATTTGCGCTTGCGGATAATGGGCGAGTACCAGGCAAAAACGTCGGTTAGCAAATAGCCTACCCGGCCCGCTACCTCGTGCATATAGTCATTCAGCGCTTCCTCATTCTCTACGAAGGGACCATGCTCCTGCCAGCGGGCCATACCCAGTGAAGTCTCGATCACACGTAGTCTGACGGCCTCTTGAATTTCGGAGGGGAACTGGTCGAGTTGCTCGATAATCTCACCGGCGTGTTGGGCGACGAAAACTTCGGGGTCGCTATGGTCCAGGTCGGAGATACGGGCGGTCAGGTTCTCTGGTGACACCTCCCCGCTTAACACGCGCGCCCATAAATGGAGCAGTTGGACTTTGCGTTCGACTTCCATTGTCTCATGATCTTCCAGACAATCGGAGACGCGAAAAAGTAGATAAGAAACGGTCACGATGTCGCGCAAGGTTTGCGGCAACTGTTCGATAGATAGTGCAAAAGTGCGGCTAACCTTGCGTAGCATCTCGTATTGGTTCATAGGACTTGTGCCTTCATTGTCTTTAGTATGCCAGGTGGATACTCCACCAAATCATACTTCACAACCCGTAAGCACGGCCAAGGCCATGGTTACGGCGTGGTGGGTATGATGGGAGTGTGCTTGAGCGCCTGGATGTCGGCAGCACCGGCGGCGAACATAGCGACGCGCAACTGGGTCACAAGGGTGGCGATGAGTTCGGCTACGGCTACGCTGGATTCGCTGGCAGCGCGGAGGAACGGCCCGGCAACGCCACACGCGGTCGCGCCCAATGTGATGGCCTTGGCCATCTGGATGCCGTCGCGGATGCCGCCACTGGCGATGACGGGCAGGCCAGGCGCACCTCGACGGGCCATCAGCAGACTCTCGGCGGTGGGGATGCCCCAGTCTGCGAAGGCTGCCGCCACCTGCCGTTGGCGCTCGGTCGTAGCGCGGTGCATCTCCACCTGGCTCCACGAAATGCCCCCGGCCCCGGCGACGTCAATCGCTGCCACGCCGGCGCCCGCCAGTTGGCGGGCCACCTGCTCCGAGATGCCCCAGCCCACCTCCTTAGCGACCACCGGTACCTCCAATGCCTGGCAGACTGCCTCGATTCTGGATAGCAACCCGGCGAAATCGGCCTCTCCTTCGGGCTGGAGCGCCTCCTGCAGCGGGTTGAGGTGTAGGATCAGACCGTCCGCTTCTACCATCTCGACGGCGCGGCGACATTCGTCGGGGCCGTAGCCGTAGTTTAGTTGCACCGCGCCCAGGTTGGCCAGCAGCAGGATGTCGGGGGCGACGTGACGCACGCGGTAGGTATCTACCAGAGCAGAATCTTCGATAGCGGCGCGCTGTGAGCCCAGGCCCATCCCGATTCCGGCAGCCTGGGCCGCTTCCGCCAGGCGTTGGTTGATCGCGCTGGCTTCCGGCGTGCCACCGGTCATTGAAGAGATGAGGAGCGGGGCTGCCAGGCGCTTGTCCAGCAGTGTCGTGGCAGTATCCACCTCTTTGAGGCCGAAGCCTGGCAGCGCGCGGTGGATAAAGCGGTATCGCTCGAAGCCGGTGGAGACGTGCTTGAAGTCAACGTCCTCTTGCAGGTTGATGCGGATGTGGTCGGACTTGCGTTGTTGGTGCATGCGCTCCTTCGTAACCTGAGATGCGCATCTGTGTTCTTTATGGCAGACGCCTATGATACTGGCAGTGGCGATACTTGTCAAACTGTGCAATTTGAGTAGAATATCGCATCGGTAGTCTGAAAAATCGAAGGGAGGTAAAGCCAATGGCAGATACGTTTGAACGGGTCAAGAAAATCGTCGTTGATCTGTTGGGGGTGGAGCCGGACAAGGTCACGCGAGAAGCGTACTTCCGCGAGGACCTGGAGGCGGATTCCCTCGACCTCGTCGAACTGATTATGGCGTTCGAGGAGGAGTTCGAGGGGACGATCTCCGACGAGGACGCTCAGCAGATCAAGACGGTGGGCCAGGCGGTGGACTACATCGAACAGCACATGGTCGCTAGTGCGTAGATTCCACGCTGGCTGGCGTAAGAGCACGAGGCTACCGGTAGATACCGGTGGCCTTTTGCTTTGGAACAGTTCGTGCTATACTTCGCCCCAACAGCCAACGTTGGAGGTGAAGGATATGGAGTGCAAAATAGAAGAGAACCTCGCGCAGTGCCCCTGCACCTACGAGCCCTGCTCCAGGAAGGGCAAGTGCTGCGAGTGTATCCGTTATCACTGGCGGATGGGCGAGTTGCCGGGCTGCCTTTTCCCGCCGGAGGCGGAGCGCACCTACGACCGCTCCATTGCTCACTTCATCCGTATCTACGGCCGGCGGTAGTGATGACCTAACCCCCCGGCCCCCTTCCCTACGAGGGAAGGGGGAGTGGGGGAGGGGTCGAAGCGATGAGAGATTGGCAAACCTGGACGCGCGTGGGAGTGATTGCCATGCTGGTCGCCGTGACCGGCGGGCCGGGGACGGCACCGTTGCCTGCGCGTGCTGAGATTCCTCCCCACCTGGGCTACGGCATCAACGTGCGCTTCCAGAGCCATGTTGTTCCTCTTTTTGAGCCACTAGGCTTCGAGTGGCTCAAGCTGTGGGAAGAGTACGAAACGGAGCAAAACCCAACGCTTCCTGAGACCCGCTACCCCTACCAGGTCCTTTTCCTCATAGACTGTACCCAGAAATCCGGCGACCTGGATGCGTGGGGAGACGCCGTCGAGGCGATTGCCGAGGCTGGCCGGGGCCTGATCGAGGCCTACGAGATATGCAATGAGCCCAACCGCGCCGGGTGGCTGAACAAGGACGTGCATCCTCCTACTCCACCCGACCCCGGCCTCTACGTCCAGATGCTCCAGAGGGCCTACGAGCGCATCAAGGCAGTGGACCCGGCCGCCACCATCGTCAGCGCGGGGCTGGCGCCGGTGGGCCGTATTGAGGGCACCTGCCACGGGTGGGACGGCAATGATTGCGGCGCGATGGACGAACGGGAGTACGCTCGCCAGATGTTCCTCCTGGGCGCGGGCAACTACTTCGACGCTTTTGGCTATCACCCTTATGGCTTCGCCTACGCGCCGGAGATCGGCTACGAAAGCGTCTCCAACGGCTTCGCCTTCCGTGGCATCGAGGTGATGCACGACTTGCTGGAGCAGCATGGCCTGGGCCATAAGCCCGTATGGGCCACGGAGTTTAATTGGCTGCGCGACCCGTCTGAGGATGGCGCTATCCCGGATTGGTGCCATAGAAAGCCAGCCTACGAGGATAACTTCGGCTGGATGGACGTGCCCGAGGTGCAGCAGGCCAACTACATCACGCGGGCCTTCCAGTACGCCGACGAGAACTGGCCCTGGATGGGCGCGATGTTTGTCTGGAACCTGGATTGGCACGACTACGGCTGGCTGTGCGACCCTGCGCGCTATTTCTCCGTATTGAAGGTAGACTATACTGATTACGATCCGGAGGATCCTCCGCCTGCCCCATACACGACCACGCTGGCCTACGACGCGCTGGCGGAGATGGAGAAGCACCCCGGGCACTTTGGTCCGAGGCTGGCAGTTGTGCCTCCTGTCCTCGCCTTCCTGGCCGATGTGGACGAGCCAGGCATCCACGCGGGCGTGGTGGTGCCGCTGAACACAGGCTACCGCGTATTTACCTGGACGGCGACGGTGGCGGTGGGAATGCAGGCGACGGGGACGGGGACGCTGGGGGTTCAGGTGACGCCCACGCTGGCGATCACCACCGGCCTCCAGGGGACGCCGCTGACGGTGACGGTGGACAGCACAGGCTACACCACAGGCACCTTCACGGGGGCGATCACGGTGACGGCCACGACGACCGGCGTGCTGGATGCGCCACAGAGGGTGCCGGTGACGCTGCTCGTCGTGCCGGAGGTATATCGCGTGTACCTTCCGGTCGCGCTCCGCTCTGCGCCTTGACATAGAGCCTGTCCGAGAAGTCAGCACAGGTGACTGCCGGACTGCCAGGCTTTCGTTTTCCCTTTTGCGGGAGTTGAACTATAATAACTACACCGCAGCAACAGCACAAGGAGTATTCACTATGAGACGGTTCCACTGGGTCCTGCTTCTGACCCTGGTAGCGGCGTTGGCCTTGACCGGGGTGGTCCACGCTCAGAGCAAGTCCCTCTACTGGGAACGCTTTGACGTGAACATCACCGTCTTGCCCAACGGTGATTTCGTCGTCGAGGAGATACAGGAGATCGTTTTCACCAGCGGGGAGTTCCATTATGGCTATCGCAACATCCCGATGGACCGGCTGGAGAACATCACCGACGTGGAGGTGCAGGAGGGTAGCCGGCGGTATGAACAGGGCCACGGCGCTTCCTACACTTTTGAGACCTTCATAGACGAAGGGGATTTCAACATCAAGTGGTACTTTCCCTACACCTCCAACTCTTCTCACACCTTCATTCTCCGTTACACGGTCCAGGGCGGCCTGCGCTACTACGAAGGCGGCGACCAACTGTACTGGAAGGCGGTCTACGCCGATCGCGATGCCCCCGTCCACAACTCCACCGTCATGGTTCACCTGCCGGGGGGGGCGGCGGCCGATCCCGTGGCTACCTACGGCGCCGGGGCGGCGGTAGTGGGCCAGGGGAGCAACACCGTCGTCTTCACAGCCCAGGAAACGCTCGATCCGGGGCAGGAACTCGAGGTGCGCGTACAGTTCCCCCATGGCATCGTACAGGGCACCCAACCCCGCTGGCAGGCGGCCTACGACCGCCAGGCAGAATGGGAGGACCGCTACAAGCCCTGGGCCGACCTGGGGTTGGGGTTGACCGGGGCATTGCTGCTGCTGGGCGGCCCGTTGTCCCTGCTGCTGCTATGGTACCTGCGCGGGCGCGACCCCAGGATTGCACTCCCGGCGGCCTATCTGGCCGAGCCCCCTTCCGACGACCCGCCCGCTGTGGCCGGTACACTGGTGGACGAGAAGGCCGATATGCAGGACATCATCGCCACGCTGGTGGACCTGGCGCGGCGAGGGTATCTCACCATCGAAGAGGAACAAAAGTCCGGCTTGTTTGGCTCGACCGACTTCGATTTCACCTTCCGCCGTACCGACAAGCCCACCGGCGACTTACTGCCCTACGAGCAGATGCTGCTGGGGAGGGTGTTCGGTGGGCGCAGGGAGCGACGCATGTCCTCCTTGCGCAACAAGTTCTACACCACCATTCCCAGGATTAAAAACCATCTCTACAAGGAAATGGTCAAGCGCGGCTACTTCCACACCCGCCCTGACAAAGTCCGTGGGCGGTACGTCGGCCTGGGGATCGTGCTGCTGGTGGGGACCATCGCAGCCGGTATTTGCTTGATGATCCTCCTGGCGGAGTACACCAGTGCAGCCATCTGCCCCTTCATCGGATTGGCTGCCACGGGTCTCACAATGCTTATTATTGGCAACTGGATGCCGGCCAAGACGCGCAAGGGAGCCAAGCAGGCTGCCAGGTGGGACGCTTTCAAGCGTTACCTGGAAGAAATCGAGCGTTACACCGACCTGAACGAGGCCACCGACCAGTTCGAAAAGTACCTGCCCTACGCTGTCGCCTTTGGGCTGGACAAGAGTTGGGTGCGCAAGTTCTCGCGCCTGGAGACGGCCCAGGTGCCTATTCCGATGTGGTACATTATGACGCCTGTCTACACTGATCGCAGGCGGAGAGCGCCAGGGCTGGGTAGGACGGTGGGGGCTGGCGGTGCCGCGCCTTCGCTCGACTCGTTGAGCGGGGGTCTGGGGGCCGGACTCGACCGTATCTCGACCGGCCTGGGTCACATGCTCGATTCGGCGGCTAGCACGTTTGCCAGCGCGCCCAGCAGTTCGGGGGGCGGTGGTGGAGGCTTCTCCGGCGGCGGTGGCGGTGGGGGGGGAGGAGGAGGAGGAGGGGGCGGAGGATTCGGGTAGGCCGTTTTGACTGCAGAACCGAAGTTCAAATCCAGGAAATCGTTGCCCCGGATGGCGCGGCATAAACTGCGGAAAATAGGCTGAGGAGAGCGCATCAATGAATACAGGCAAAATCATCGGGCTTATCCTTATCATCGCTGGCTTGGGCATCTTCCTTGTCGTAGCGGCGTGGGCCTTCTCGGGAGCCGCACAGACCACGGGCGGCCGCATCTTAGGGTTGGTGATTGCATTCGTCATCGCTGTGCCCCTCATCGGCGTGGGTATCTTTCTGTTCATCAAGGGCCAGCGGGAGGCGGCCGAATTCGCTGAGGTCGAGAAGGAGCGCAAACTGCTGGGGATGGTGCAGGCCCAGGGCCAGGTCAGAATCTCCGACGTGGCGCTGGAACTGGACGCCAGCCGTGATCGTGTCAAAGGGTGGGTCTACGACCTGGTGCACAAGGGGCTGTTCGCTGGCTATGTCAACTGGGACGAGGGTACGCTTTATTCCCGCGACGCGGCCCAACTACGCGGCAACAAGTGTCCCAGTTGCGGCGGCGAACTGGAATTGGCCGGCAAGGGTGTGGTCCAATGCCCTTTCTGTGGGGCGGAGATATTCTTGACGGAGTGAGTAGGTGAGACCGGACACGGGGTAGTTGCGTAATATGTGTAGGTGTTGAGACCGACCAGGAGACTGGTCAACAAGAGCAAAGGAGGAATACAAAATGGGAGATATCTACGAGAAAGTAAAGGATAGCCGCACAGCGCTGGAGAAATTGACTGACTTCATCCCCGGCTGGAGCGGATATCAGGAGCGTCAGACCCGGCGCAAGGCCGATCAACTGCTGCGCCAGACGCTGGCCGAAAAGTTGGCCGATCAGCGCCGGCGGTTCGACGTAGCGCAGAAGGAACTGATCAATCACGGCCGGATAGATTTGGTGGACGACGTTGGCAGTGCCGTGACCCAACTCCAGACCTTTATTGACCGCGTCCGCTTCGCCAGTTACGGCTACTCAGGGCTGTTCGACGCCGCGAAGGTCAACCAGGCCGAACTGGAGCAGATGTACAATTTCGACGTGGCGTTGGTCGAGTACGTGGAGCGACTGGACGCGGCAAACGACCGCCTGCGGCAAGCCATCCCCAGCGGCGAGGGGCTGGTCGAGACGATCCGCATCGTCCAGGACATCTGCCGCGAGGCCAACAGCACGTTTGACCAGCGCGAGCATTTGATCCTGGGAAGTGTGTAGAAGCGGGTGTAAGAGCCCCATTAGAATGAGGAGGTAAAGTACGATGGCACGGATCTTCGATATTGTACAGTTTGTGGACGAGGCCGGCACGGAGATGGTGCACCGCATACCTGAACGGGGGTCCGGTGACTTCCGCATCGGTTCACAGGTTATCGTTCGCGACAGTCAGGCGGCGGTCTTCTTCCGCGACGGCCGGGCGCTGGACACCTTTGGTCCAGGCCCCCACACGATCACCACCGCCAACATTCCGTTGCTGGTGGACCTGATTGGTAAAGTGTTCTCTGGCGAGACCCCCTTCAAGGCCGAAGTTTACTTCGTCAGCCTGCGCGAGTTCACAGACCTGAAGTGGGGCACCCCGACGCCCATCACGATCAAAGACCCGGAGTTGGGTATGGCCCGCGTGCAGGCGCGCGGTTCTTACGCACTGCAGATCGTGGAGCCCCAACTCTTCGTCAATAAGATCGTTGGCACGCGGGGTGTCTACCGCACGTCCGATATTCAGGACTTCTTCCGCTCTATGATCCTGACCAAACTGACCGACCTGGTGGGCGAGATGGGCAAGTCGGTCATTGAATTGGCTGGGATGGCGGAAGAACTGACGATGGGGGTGCGGGCCAAGGCGGCCGAGGAGTTCGCCGCCCGCGGAGTGAACCTGACCTCGGTCTACGTCGAGTACGTCGGGCCGACCGAGGAGACGGCCAAGGCGATTGACGAGCGGGCTTCGATGGGTGCGCTGGGCGACATGAGCGCCTATATGCAGTTCCAGGCGGCGCGGGCGATGCGCGATGCGGCTCAGCAGCCCGGTGGCGTCGCCGGTGCGGGCGTGGGACTGGGCGCGGGCGTGGGCATGGGTGCGGCGATGGGGCAGATGCTGGCCCAGAGTATGCAACAGCCAGCCCAGCAACCTGCGCCAGCCGCCCCGGCGGCTTCTGCTGCCCCCAAGACGGCCGGGGAGATCCAGGCTACGTTGGACAACCTGGACATGCGGCTGGCCGCGGGGGAGATCAGCGAGGCGATCTACAATAAACTGTACGCCAAATGGGAGGCCCG
>Ga0315549_1002031_pt1 | contig 19927 bp, 16 predicted proteins | sample SalMarSW160200MG_FD_203101 | JGI IMG/M metagenome (GOLD analysis project Ga0315549, IMG submission 203101) | Salt marsh sediment microbial communities from the Plum Island Ecosystem LTER, Massachusetts, United States - Salt Marsh Sediment SW1601-200 ... | reverse complement strand
TCTTCTGCATGGCAACCACTCGCTCCGGCCACTCGATCTGGCTGTGGTCGAGGAGCTCGTCGGCGTACTTCGTGATGCGGAAGAACCACTGCTCGAGGTCGCGGCGGCTGACAGGCGTGCCACAGCGCTCGCAGTCGCCGCTGGGCAGCACCTGCTCGTTGGCCAGCACCGTCTGGCAGGAAGGGCACCAGTTGGCGGGAGCCTTGGCCCGGTAGGCCAGCCCATTCTCGTAGAACTTGAGGAACCACCACTGAGTCCAGCGGTAGTACTCGGGGTCGCAGGAGCTGGCCTCGCGGCGCCAATCGAACATGGCCCCCATCGACTTCAGCTGCTGGCGCATGCGCTGGATGTTGTCCATAGTCCACTTGTAGGGGTGGATTTTTTGCTTGATGGCGGCGTTCTCGGCGGGCAGGCCGAAGGCGTCGAAGCCCATGGGGAAGAGGACATTGTAGCCCTGCATCCGCTTGTAGCGAGCGGCTACGTCGGAGGGGGCCATGGGGTACCAGTGGCCGATGTGCAGGTCGCCGGAGGTGTAAGGGAGCATGGTGAGCAAGTACCATTTAGGGCGAGGGTCGTCGTCCGGCGTCTCGTAGAGGCCGTCCTCTTCCCACTTGCTCTGCCACTTCTTCTCGATGTCCGACGGGTTGTACCTATTGGTCATTCTTTGGCCCTTCCTGGTCCTCGTGCGCTGTCGGTTCGCGCAGGCGTCCCCTGGCCAGGTCGTCCAGCCTGCGCACCACCGGTCGGGCCTCCAGGAGGATGAACACCAGCACGGCCCCCAGGCCAGCCACCAGGTAGAGCTCGCGGCCGACGGCCATGCCGATGGCGGCGGCGCTCCAGATGGTGGCGGCGGTGGTGATCCCCCGCACGGTGTACCCTTCGCGGAAGATGACGCCGGCGCCCAGGAAGCCGATGCCGGTGACGACGCCGGCGGCCAGCCGGTCCTCTCCGCCCAGGATTTGGGAGATGTCGGTGAACAGGGCGGCACCCAGGGCCACCAGGGCTACGGTGCGCACGCCGGCGGGATAGCCCCGCAGCTCTCGCTCCAGGCCGATGAAGGCCCCGAGAGCGGCGGCGAAGGCCAATCGGCCGACGATGGCTAGCTGGTCATCGATGGGCATGCTGTTCTCTGCTTACCGATAACGTCGTCCAGGGTTTCAGCATTGATCACTTTCTCGAACGTAGCATAGCGAACCGCGAATCGAGGTGGCTGCTGTCCCTTCGGAATAGGTCTCCTGAGGCGAACTGGGTGCTCCAGCGTGTAGTCCTTGTTCAGCTCTTCTTCCCTTTGGACGTTGATCTCCGTTTTCAACACTCGCGCCATGTACCTAATGGCCTTCGGACCGCGGGTTTCGTAAAAGGCGATATATCGTGCCTCCTGTCTTCGTGGCCTTTCGTTCTGGCATTGGTACCGGTGCTCCTCAAGTGCCAGGCGCATGCTCCTAGGCTCGACGGTGACTATCATGACCTCTCTTACATCGCCAACCGGCAGTTCGTCGATGATCTTACGGTCGCTCATAGCTCTACCTACCTTGTGCAGGAACTGGTCACGCAGTAGCCTCATTCTCGGAGAGGAGTGCAACCTGACGATGTCATAGATTTGGCTCCACCGCATGTAGCGACACTCTTCCTTCGAGAGGCCGCTGGCCGAGACAAACTGTTGAAACCGTTCGCTCTCGTCGAGGTGAGTGATCAGGACAAGCCGTACCGCATCTCCTCTGGCGCGCCTATCTTCAAGTAGTTGCGCGTAACGCCCCAGCTGGTGCTCATCAAAGCGATTTCCGCCGATCTTGGATTCGACAAGGCAGGTTAGATCAAACGTCGCAGAGATTTCCAGGTCTATTCGATTGTCCTCTTCGAACCCGGGGTAGAACGGTTGCGTAAGCAAATCGTAGCTGGCGGGCGACGCGACCGTCACGCCCACCTCAGCCATGAAGGCCCTGAAAAGGCGCGCATCATTCTTGAGCAAGAAGCCCAACGAGGCTGTAAGCCGATCCTCTTCCGCGCCGAATCTTCCAATCAGGTCAAAGATGTTCTTTACTTTGATTGCCATCTGGTGCAAAACCCAAAGCCCTCCGCCCACAGGGACGGAGGGCTTCTCCGCGGTACCACCCTGCTTTCCGTCAGGCAAGAGACGGACGCTCGGGGGCGCTGTAACGGGCGCTGCCCGTCGCCGGCTACTGGCCCTTCGCCGGCGCTGCTCCCAGGCGAGTTCGGCGCATTCCCCGTTGCTGACTCGCAGCCGCCGTCAGCTCTCTGGCTAGGAAGAGGCGCCTACTGCTCCTGCTCTTCGCTTTTGCCGTGTAAGACAAAAATTACGGCACGCCTATACCATACCGTGTTTTTGGGTCATCGACAAGCTACACGACGGTACTGGTCAGGCGCGAGGTGGGTGCGGTAGATGTTGACAGAGGGCCTGAGCGGCTGTAGACTCTTCATACTTTCGTGTGGGGGAGATAGCCGTGCCGATGTTTCGTTGCCGTCGCTCGGAGAAGGTTGATTTGCTGCGACAGATGCCGCTGTTTAGTCGCCTTAGCCAACGCCAGCTCAACGCCGTTGCCAAGCACGTCGACGAGGTCCAGCTTCGCAAAGGGGCGGTTTTGGCTAGGCAGGGTGCGCAGGGGCTGGAAGCGATTATCATAGTCGACGGTAAAGCCAGAGTCGAGGGCGATGGCAAGGCGATCGCTGAACTTGGCCCCGGCGACGTTGTAGGGGAAATGTCGGTGATCGATGGAAAGCCCCGCAGCGCGACGGTCATCGCCGGGACGGCCATGAACCTGCTGGTCCTTCATCGCCGAGATTTCATGTCCTTGCTCGAGACAGTACCCGGCCTCCAGCGGAAGCTGCTGGTGACCCTTTGCGAGCGGGTACGGCAGGCAGATCAAGCCCTCACCCACTAGCGCTGGCTCTCCGTTTGGCACGTCACGACGAACCGTTTCAGGAGTTGGTTGGCAAACGGTTAGCAAGTGCCAGGGCCTCTAAACGAAATCGGCCCCGCCTGGGGTCGATCTTGTATTCGAGTCTTGGTGGAGCTGGGGGGACTCGAACCCCCGACCTTTTGTCTGCCAGACAAACGTTCTCCCTCTGAACTACAGCCCCACTCCGTGCCCATATCGTAGCAAGAACCGTCGTCCAGGGCAAGCCGACTGTCGCGCCGGCAAGCTTGACACAGTTTCGGGGCTGGGCGATCATGCGGCTGAATCTTCGCTCCTTTTCCTATATGACAGGGAGGTGCTGATCATGCTGGCCCTGGAGGGAATCCGCGTTCTTGACCTGTCGCGCCTGGCTCCTGGCCCCTACTGCTCGATGCTCCTGGCTGACCTGGGAGCCGACGTCCTGCTGGTCGAGCAGCCGCTAGACGGTCGCGGTGGCGCGATGGCCCGCATGCTCGAGCGCGACGTCAGCGAGCGGGCCATGGTCTTCGATGCCCTCAGCCGCAACAAGCGCAGCATCGCTCTCAACCTGAAGAACGAAGCCGCTCGCCAGGTCTTCTATAAGCTAGCCGAGAAGGCCGACGTGGTACTGGAGGGCTTCCGCCCCGGGGTGGTGAAGCGCCTAGGGGTCGATTACGACACGTTGAGCCGGATCAACCCCCGCATCGTCTATTGTTCACTTTCAGGTTACGGACAGAGCGGCCCCTACGCCGGTCTGGTGGGCCACGACATCAACTACATCTCCATCGGTGGTGCTCTGGGCATGATCGGGTGGCCGGGCACGCCACCGGCCATCCCCATGAACATAATCGCTGACTTCGCCGGCGGTGGTCTCTATTCCGCCTTCGCCATCCTGGCGGCCATCATCGCCCGCGAGCGGACGGGTCGGGGCCAGTATGTCGACATGGCCATGACCGATGGCGTTCTCTCTCTCCTGGTCCTTGTGGCCAGCCAGTACTTTGGCTCGGGCATCGCCCCTCAGCCCGGCCAAAGCTTCCTTAACGGCGCCGTCCCCTTCTACTGCGTCTACGAGACCAGGGATGGCCAGTGGCTGAGCATCGGCTGCCTGGAGCCCGCGTTCTGGGAGGCGCTCTGTCGCGCCCTGGGCCGTGAGGACTTCATCCCTTACCAGATGAACGCCGACAAGTACCCTGAGATGTTCGACTACTTCCGCCAGGAGTTCAAGACCAGGACGCGCGACGAATGGTTCGAATACCTACGGCAGTTTGACATCTGCGTGGGGCCGGTCTACAGCCTGGAGGAGGTGTTCAACGACCCTCAGGTGCGGGCACGGGACATGGTGGTGGAACTGGAGCATCCGACGGTAGGCAAGGTGCGGCAGGTGGGGGTGGGGGCCAAGTTGTCGGAGACGCCGGGGTCGGTGCGCAGCCTGGCCCCTCGCCGTGGCCAGCACACGGAGGAGGCCCTTCTCGATCTGGGCTACAGCCGTCAGCAGATAGAGGAGCTACGAGCAGAAGGGGCGATAGGCTAGATCAAGGTCGCTCGCTTGGCGCAAGGGGCACAACAGCAACAATGGGAGACCCGCTCGTGGGCGGGTCTCCCATTGTTGCCAGCAATTGGCCGGGCTAGGTGCAGGCGGGCGAAGCAGCCCAGCTACAGGGCGAGGTCGAAGAAGAAGATGCCCGGTGCTAGGCCGCCTGTATCGTAGATCTGGGCGACATTGGCCAGGACTCCCAGGGCGATTGCAAACACAAGGAAGCCAGCCAGGTTAGACACAATCACCTGCTGTGGCTCAGCGTCAGTGGTAGCCTGCATGGCGGCGTTGGTTAGCAGAAGGGTTGTGGCAACAGCGAAAACTCCAAAGGGCACGGCCAGCACCGAAATGACCACCAGGAAAGAGATGGCCATGGGGGCGAAGGCCAGGCCCATCGTTCGTATCAGTTGATTCATGTCGGCGCTGGCGCGAAAGACGCGGGAGAGGATCATAGCGCTGATGTACACCCACAGCACCCACAGCGCCGCCATGAAGATACCCCCGAGAATGAAGGTCTTAAAGAATGCCTCGAAGTTCTTCTCATCGGCGCCTAGCACGGACGGGAAATCAATCTCGAAGATCCACCAGAGCCACGATCCGAGCCCCGCAAGAAAACTGGCCGCCACCACCACCGCCAGGGCCGGCACCGTGGCCGTCGCGTCGTCCTTAACGTCGTCGAAGACCGTGAGGTCGAGGCGGATCAACCGCCCTAACCAACTGCCTACATTCTGGAAGCCGGTGGTTTGAAGACCCATCTTCTGCCCTCCTTACAGGAAAGCTCCTCCTGATGATCCTACAGACAAATAGTCCTCGCTCTGTCGCCCTTGTCCAGCTACGATCTCTGAATTTATAAAGCATTCTCGCCTGCCTGTCTAGCCATTTTCGAGGGCTAATCGGCCCATTTCCGTCAAAATTCGCCGCTGACGGAAATGGGTGGACGTCCATAGGCGCTTGGCAGAAGCGATTTGCTAGCGCAGGGGGCGCTTGGTGGGGATGCCGGGGCGGCGGGGGTAGGCGGCAGGGGTGGGAGCTATCTTCTCCACTAGCACCAGCGTCAGGGGCAGGGTAGGGGAGGGGAGAGGCTCGGCCGAGACAATGCGCCCGCCGCAGGTTTCAAGGGCGCGGCTGGCCTCGGCCATCTCTTGGAGGGCGCGGCTTCCCTTGGGGGTTGCCAGGAAGCCACCCACTTCCAGAAAGGGCAGCGCTAGCTCGACCAGGACGGCCAGGGGAGCCACCGCCCGTGCTAGCACCAGGTCGTAGCCTTCCCGGCGGGCTGGCTCGTGGGCTACGGTCTCGGCTCGTCCGGTGATCACCGCCACGTCCTCCAAGCCCAGTCGGGCCAGCAGGCGTTTCAGGAAGGCGGTCTTCTTGCGGGTGGCTTCCAGGATGGTCAATCGCAGGGCAGGGTGGGCGATCCGCATGGGTAGGCCGGGGAAGCCAGCACCGGCGCCCAGGTCGAGGACCCTGGCCCCTTCGTCAGGCTTCAGCACTCCTGCTCGATACAGGGCGGCACCTACGGCGAGCGATTCGCCGAAGTGTCGCCTCTGTACCTCCTGGCAGTCGGTGATGCTAGTGAGGCTGACACGCCGGTTGGCGGCAGTGAGCTGGTGGTAGTACTCCTCGAACTGTTGCAGTTGCTGGACGGTTAGGGGAAGGCCGAGGCCTTCGGCAGTGCGGGCTAGAATCTCCATGGGCATGGATAGCGTCACTGCCTTTGTGCTACTTGAGGGCAGCTACGGTGTAACGGCGGAGGTGACATAAACGTCTAACTTATGGAAAGCACAGGACGGGGAGTGCCGGCCTGGATCAACCAACTCCCCGCCCCGAGCACGTCGGGTCCGGTTCTCGGCCCCTAACGCTAATTTATTATACCACGAATGTCAACGTGTTATGACAATTTCTTCTGGTAAGGGAATTCCGTCATGGCGGCCAGTGGCCATGGGGCTGCTCTTTGTAGCAGCCCTATTTCTGTCATTGGCTACCTCTCCTTTAGGAATAGCGAGTCCACAGGTAGGGCAGGATGAGCAAGCCCTACTGGATTTGATTAACGCTCATCGAGTGGAGAGCGGCTTATCGCCCCTAAGTATTTCCCCAACTTTAACCGATGCCGCCCTGTGGATGAGCCGCGACATGGCCGAAAAGGATTACTTCAGCCATACTGACTCTCTAGGGCGAGATCCCTTTCAGCGGATGGCAGACTTCGGCTACAACTACAACACCTGGAAGGGCGAGAATTTGGCAGCAGGCAGTGACACCCCCCAGATGACTTTCCAGCTCTGGCGCGAGTCGCCCGGTCACAACGCCAACATGCTCAATTCTAACTTCGTGGTGGTTGGTCTGGCCAAGGCCTACGGCTCTAGTTCTACCTATGGCTGGTACTGGGCTGCCGAGTTCGGCGGATATAACGACAGGGGCAGTCCGCCGCCGACGAGCACGCCGACGCCCACGCCTGAGCCGCCGCCGACGAGCACGCCGACGCCCACGCCTGAGCCGCCGCCGACGAGCACGCCGACACCGACCCCCACGCCCACGCCTACGCCTACGCCTACGCCTACACCCACGTCCACTCCTACGCCGACACCGACCCCTACGCTCACCCCTACGCCTACGCCGATGCCAACGGAGGAAGCCAGTCCCCCTTCGGTCGGCGAACCTCCGTCTCCTGAAGCCGAGCTGACCCTGGAGGTTGAGGTTTCATCGCCGCCGGACGCCGACCTCGGCCTCGCTCCTCCCACGCGGGATAGCGAGCCAGCGCTTGACACGTTCGAGCCCGCACCGACGGTTCGCGAGCTGGTCCCCGGCTGGAACCAGTTCCAGTCTCCGGCTGGCTCTATGCGGCTAGCGGAGGTCTTGCCCGTAGATAACGGCAAGTTGATGGCGATCTACGCTTGGGACGCCGGTAGGGGGATCTGGCGAAGGTATCTGCCTGGCATCGACATACCTAGGCTCAATACCCTGACCGAGCTGACAGACCAGCAAGCTATCTGGATTTTGGCAAGCGAGAGGTTCTTGCTAACGCTGCCGACCTAGGACGGCCTACAGTCTGGAAGGCTACGCCTGGCGCTTCTAGGGTGCCAGGCCGAATGGAGGTAGCGGCTCCTCCTGGACTAACTCCGCCCGTACTATTTGCCTCATAGTGTAGTAGCCGCCGAGGGGATTGGTCCAGTCGCGTATCCAGGTGCCGCCGCAGGTGATGAGGGTGATTACGTCGTTGGGCGTGGCGCCCATCACCGCTACCGCCTTGGGATCGCCGTCTTCTATCGCTTGATTGGCCGTAACTTTGTAGTGATATTCCGTTCCGTCCTCCAGCACGATCTTGATCACGTCGTCCAGGCCCACGTCGTGCAGGTAGTAGAACACACCGATCACCGGTTGGCCGTTTACCGTCCAGTCGACGTGGCCGGAGAAGACGGCGTTGCTGCCCCAGCCGGGCTTGCTGCTCCAGTCGTACCAGGCCACCTCGCCGGGGCCGCTAGGCACCCGGGGCACGGAGTTTTCGTCCAAGCCGAGTGTGATGATGGGGGCATCGACATTGATCTTTTCGATGATCATTCTGGTCAGGGGTGAGTTGTTGGGGGGCGGTGTAGGCAGCGGCGTAGCGGTAGCAGTGCTAAGGCCGTCGTCGTAGATGGGAATCTCGCCGACGTAGGTCGCGACGGGTCCGTTCCCGCCGGTCATGAGCAGCCCGGCAAGGCCAGCCCCCAGGAGCACCATTGAGGCTAGGAGGAGAGTGGCTGCCAGCGTTAGTCTGCTATGGCGTGAACGAAACACATTGGCCAGGCGTGTGGCAATGCCCGTGATAGCCGTCATGCTTGCTTCCTTCTAGCTGTCTTTCTCGCTTGCCACAAGGCTGTCGCCGCTGCCACCGCCACCAGGCCTGCCCCGCCAGCCGCGGCGGGCCACCAGTTGAAGCCGCTGTCGTCAGATGCCTCCGGTTCGCTGGCGGGCGAAGCCGGCGCCTCTCCTCCGCTGGGGGTTGTAACCGGCTCTCCAGTATGGGGTGGCGTTCCGGCCGTGAGGTTGAGGGGATTTGAGCCTGCTATCCACAGGCCTCTCTGGTGGGCCAGACTCTCGGCGATGAGAAAGGTGACTGTGGCTCCCTCGGTGCCACAGCCTGGTACCTGGCTATCGCTGACGACGTCTACCACATACAGCGAATCGCCGCTCTCGATGCCGTACTCCGGTCTCGCCTCGGTGGCTGTCCACGTGCCTCTCTGGCCTGGCTCCTTCTCCTCTTCGCTACACACCTTGCCATCGATGAGGGCAACTACCGCTGTGTCGTCCCTCACGCTGTGACCGTCCACCGTGACGCTGCCGAAGAAGGTGGCTGGGGGCATTGGTATCTCCTGGGCGGTGGCTGAACTCAGTGGAAGAATCATCAATAACGCAGTTGCCAGGGCCAACTCTCGAATCACAATTTTAGGATAGCATCTCCTGCGTGGACGCGGCAACAGCAACCTTCTCCCGACTGGGCCGGCCGCGCAGTTTTTTCGCCCAACGCTGTAGGGCAGCCCCCGAAGGGACTGCCCTACGTCATCGGTTCGCCTAAAGCTAGGGCAGCCTAGCGGCGAGCCCAGCGAGCGGTGAATAGGCCTGCCACGCTGGTGAGGGCTGCCGCAGCCAGGGCGAGCGGCCACCACATGAAGCCACCGTCACCGCCCATGCCGCCCATACCGGTAGGCGGAAGAACCGTCGGGGTGGCTGTCGGCGTGGGCTCGACCGTCGCCGTGGGCTCGACCGTCGGCGTGGGCGTGGGCTGGGTCAGGGGGCCGCAGGTCAGGTTGAGTGCCTTCGGGATGCCAGTGGCCTGGGTGCTGTCCTCAGCCGCCGTGACGCCATCACACTGGAAGCTAATCGTCCCATACGGGAAGCAGGGTTCTGATACGGGCATGGTGGCGGGAACCTCCATCACGTAGATCCCGCCGGAGGTGGTAGTGGTAGACCATACCGCCCCGGTGCTGTCCAAGGCCTTGATGGTCGTGCCGTCGACCGCTGGCACACCGTCAACGGTTACCGTCCCCGTGTAGGTGCTGGGGATGACGGGCTCACAGAGGTCAGCCGGGGGGGTCTCGGTCGCCTCGACGGTGGGCGTTGGTGTGGGGGTCTCGGTCGCCTCGACGGTGGGCGTCGGGGTCGCCTCTTCGGTAGGCGTCGGAGTCGGGGTCTCGTCGTTAGCCTGAACGGTGCCGCTGCCGAAGGTCAGGCCCCAGGCTAGCAGGGCGGCGAAGGCCGCTGCCCCGACAATGCTTACTATGATCGCCAGTCTTCGCATCTATCCCTCTCCTTTGCTTCTCCTGCCCGTTCCCGCGACGGCTTCTGGGAGCCGCCGCGGGAACGGACGGTCGCGTCTTACTCTACTGCTCCTACGGGTCAAACACCCAGGTAGTACCACCCTCGGTGGTGACCATCAGGATGACGGAGTCAAACATGTCGAGCCTGGTGAGGGTGTCGGGGATCTCCGGCCGGTCGGGCACGTAGCGTCGCCACGCTTGGTCGTTGGCCAGCGTGTACATGATGGCGAAGTCGCCCTCGATGTCGCTGGTGGCCTCTTCGGTAACCTTGCTGGCGCCAGCATAGCAGACGCTATTCCAGGCCCCCGGGGTCCCTCCCACCAGGTCCACACTGACGGGCAGCGCCGAGATCTCTTGCGTCCAGGTGGTGCTGGCGGCCATCAGGATGAACAGCTGGTCGTAGGACAAGAGGACGTCGAGGTCAGAGGCCGCAGGGGTCTCCGGGAACCAGGCCTTCCAGGCGTCCTCCGTGGCGGTGGCGTCGTACAGGTAGACGGCCAGCACGTCATCGATGATGTCAGCCATGGCATCCTCGACGGCCGTGTCGCTCTCGTCCACGTAGCAGACGTCGTTCCAGCCTTGCACCAGGCTGACCAGAAGCTCTGTCGGCGGCCAATGGCGGGTGATCTGCCCCTCGGGGTCATCGAACAGGACGCTGACTTCCAGTTCCGCGCCCATCGGATGCTCGATGAGCACCCAGGCCTGGCACTCGTTGTCTTGGCGGACGGGTGCCCCCTGCTCTTCGGCCGTCAGCAGTTCTTCGTGCTCTGCCCTGGCTACTGCCTTCTCGGTGTTGATGAGGACGCCATCCTCCCAGTCGCTGACGGTGGCCTCGCCAAGCGGGGTGGGATCCACGCTGAACTTGGCGTTAGGCGAGATGCCGTCCTGGGCGGTGCCGAGGATGTGCCCTATCCCGTTCACAATCTCAAACGTGATCTCCTCACCTTCGACTGGGTTCAAGCTGGGAGAGAACTGCACCTCCATGGGGTCCTTAGAGGTGTCCACCTCCCACTTGCAGTAGCCGTCACGGTCTACCAGGTGAGCGATTACTAGCGTGTGGTTGGGGTCCAGCGACTTGGCGGTGACGGTCTTGAAGCCGCCCCACTCCCAGGTCTTGGTGACCGGGTTGGACAGAACGGCTGGGTGCTTGCGGAAGTAGGGGTAGTTGCCGATGACGGTGATGACGCTCTCGCCCACGACGGCGCCCGGGCTGCAGTCGGGTGTCCCGGTGACCGCGTCGGTGCGGCAGCCGTCGAAGCTCAGGTTGTAGTCACCGTTGGCGAAGAAGTAGCCCTCGCCGCGGTTGTCGGTGTAGAAGTGGAAGGAGCGGATCAAGCCGAGGCCGTCGGGGTCGGTGGTCTTGGTGAGCTCTCGGAAGAACGGGTAGTCGTACTGGATCACGTTCGGGCCCCAGCTAGTCCAGTCGTAGCCGCCGTTGTTGACCTTGGGTGGGATGAAGGAGCTGTCCGGGAACATCGACGACTGGTAGGCGCTACTGATGCCCACGTCGGCGCTCTTCATGGCCTCCTTCAGGAAGCCAGCGTCCTCGCCCTCTTCGTCCGAGATGGCGGCCTTAATCTTGAGCGGTGGCATGAGGGCGTCGGCCTCGGTGATCTTGCCGTCGGGGTCGACGGTCTTGCGTGTGCAGGTCCAGTCGGGCACGTAGCCGCCCACGACGGTCTTGTCTGCCTTGGGCTGGACGCAGGGCACGACCTGCCTAAGCGTGGTGTCGTGGCTGTCGAGGGTGCTCTTGGTTCCGATGAGACCCTTGGCCGACACGTCGGGCTCGCTCATGACGTCCCAGCTAGCCAGACGGTCGGAGTGGAAGCCGGCCAGCTTGGCGATGTCGTCGGGCAGCACCCAGTAGCCACCGGCGAGCATCTCGTCGTCCGGGTCGGTGCAGCCGGTGTGGGTGGTGTCGCCGGTGTAGGGCTCGCCCGCTGGGGTGGCGTCATCGCCTTCCAGTCCGTTGCCGTCGCCGTCCATGTCGATGCAGATGTCGGGCCGGCCGCTGGGGTTAAGGTCGCGGAACCAGCCCTTGACGCGCACGCGCAGGAGGGTGTCCTGGGAGACGTTGAGGGTCTCGGCCTCTGTACCTTCGCTGGTTATTGGAGACTCGCCGTCCCACTCGCCGTCGTTGTGGAGCTTCCTTCCCACGCCGTCGGCGAGAGGGATGTTCTCGAGCTTGAGTTCATAGATCTTGAGGTACCAGACGAGGAAGGCGTGCTTGTTGTACGGATAGCCCGACGTGCTCAGTATCGCCTCAGCGTTTACCTCGCCCGGCTCCTCCGAGGAGTACAGGGCGCGCGAGACGCACTCCTCGTCGATGTACGTCCATACGACCTCGGGCTCGCTGGCCGTTGTCGGGAAAGCGTCCGGCAGGCCCGAAACCAGGCCACCGGGGCCGTCCAGCTTGACGTACTTGACAAGCTCGCCGGCCAGCGGGCACAGGTCGAGGGGGTCCTCGTCGATCAGGCCGTCGGCGTCGTCGTCAGGCACGTCCTCGTCGATGCCGGCGCCCGCTAGGGCCGTGCACTCGGGGTCAGCGGCGTCTGTCTTGCCGTCGCCGTCGTTGTCCTTGCCGTCGGTGCACTCCCAGTCGCCGGGCGTGCCCCGGGTGCCGTCCTCCTTGCGGTCGCCGTCGTCATCTACGCCGTTCTTGGGGTCCTCGTCCACCAGGCCGTCGCCGTCGGCGTCGTCGGTGGAGGGATGGCCGGTGTCCTCGTTGACCTTGCCATCGCCGTCATCGTCGATGCCGCCGGCCTCGGGGTACCACTCGCCGGGGAGGGCCCAGCGCTTCTCCAGGACGATCTCCTCGCCGGCCCAGCGGATCTGGGGCTGCTTGGCGGCCTGGACGGTGGTCCAGTTGATGGTTATCTGCTCGATTTCGGGGATCTCCGGCACCGACTGGACGTAGTCGGGGTAGCCAACATGGAAGGTGATGGTGGCCTGCTCCTCGCACATGGTGTCGATGTAGACACCGGCGTAGTCGGCCTCAAAGGTGGTCATCGAGCCATTGTTGGACATCCCTGGGGTAAGCAGGTGGGCCCCCGCTGCGGCCAGGGCCTCGGCGCTGAGCTGGGCGCTAGCCGGCCAAACCTTGGGGCCGACGAAGAAGCCGCGCCAGTCGGAGATGCCGATCTGGGCGGTGCCCAGGTTGATCTCGCCCGGCTGGTAGTCGGGAACGCCGTCCAGGTCAATGTCTACGGTTACAGGGTTGGTGAAGTAGGTGCAGCCGGGGGAGTCGATGGTGGCCAGGATGATCGCTCCCTCGGTGGGGTGGTCAGGCATCTCGGCGTGGTAGCCGTGGACCACCTCGATGATCCGGATGGGGCCCTCGGCCGACCTGTCCCGCTTGAGGGCCTCGTCCCACATTACCGCGTGGTCCTGGGTCTCGCCGTTGCGGTCCAGGAGGTGGGCGTCCTCGGGGTCGCGCTTATCGTTGCCGTTGGCGTCCAAGGGGAGTTCCACCTTGCCAAGGCCTTCCACGGTCACCTTCTTGTCGACATCATCCTTCTTGAGGATGACCGTGTCCTCGAGCTTGTCCCACTCCTTGTGGATGAGATCGGTCCAGCCGCCAGTGTAGACGAACCTGATGCTGGTCTCGCCCGGGTCCTTGGAGTGGATGACCAGGCAGTACTCCTCGGCAAAGAGCATGTTGCCCGGCCCGTCCTCGTCGTCAAGGCCGTCGCCGTCGTCGTCGGGGTCACCGCCAAAGCCGACGGGATCCTCGCCGTCGAAGAGGGCGCACTCGGGGTCGTTGCCGAGGTCGGTGCCGTCGCCGTCATCGTCTAGGCTGTTGGCGCAGTCGCCGGTGCCTGGTATGACAGGCCCAGTGCCATCCTCTTTGCCGTCCAGGTCGTTGTCGACGCCGTCCGCCGGGTCTTCGCCGCACCAGGGGGCACACTGCGGGTCGGTGCAGTCCGCAGACCCATCGTCATCGTTGTCGATGCCGTCGGCGCAGTCGCCGGTGCCTGGCACTACTGGCCCGGTGCCGTCTTCCTTGCCGTCCTTGTCATTGTCGATGGAGTCACCGGCCGGGTCTTCGTCGACCTGGGGGGCGCACTGGGGGTCGTTCGCGTCGGTGCCGTCGAGGTCGTTGTCGACGTCGTCGTCGCAGTCGCCCGACCCGGGGTTGGGACCACTGCCGTCCTCCATGCCGTCGTCGTCATCGTCGGTGCCGTCGGCGGTCGGGTCCTCGTCGATCGAGCCGTCGCCGTCGTCGTCGTAGTCGAGGTTGGGCCCGTCCTCGTCGCAGACGCCGTCGCCGTCGTCATCGCACCAGCCGAGCCTGCCAGCGACCTCGGGGATGTCGTTGCAGTAGCCCTCCTCCACGATGACGCCCACACCCTCTATGACGAAGTGACCCTCTAAGTCTGTGACGAACCCGTCGGTGCGGATGACGTGCTCCTGGCTAGCGATGTTGTTGCAGTCATGCCTGGGGTCGGGCGTGGCCGTCTTGCCATCGGCAGACCATACGGTCTGCGGGCAGTAAGGATTGCCGACGAAGTCGGTGCCGTCAGGGTTGACGTGTACCAAACTAACGACGGTGATGGCGCTGGCCGTCTGGTTGAGCCCCCATAGGGTACCCACCACGGCCAGGGCTACAACAAAGGCGCTCATCACCCCCAATCCGATGAAGCGCCTTTGGCTACTCAAGAGCTTACTCATAGCTCACCCCACTTTCCGGAATGTGCCCATAAAAAGCACACAACAATAGACCAGCCACGCTCCCGCCTAAGGCAGAACACAGCCGGTCTACTTCCTCTCTTATTCCGCCGATTCGCCTATGGCTCCTCTCCCTGAAGGGGGAGATGCGCCACGTTGTCGGTTCGGACATTCGTTGCCTTACTTTAAAGGGATTTCCTTCCGTCAGGCCTTCGACAACACTTCCACTACCACCGCCATCCTCTATTCGCCAGTGCCTGACTCTATACAACACACCCTCGCTCTGTCAAGCGTCTAGAGCACAATATTATAGGTCACCCCATCAATTGTTTAAAACGCCTCAGGGTCAGCAAAGGTTAACCAGTCCCTGCCGACAGCGGGGTCGCAGCGGCTGTGCCCGCTCCGGGTCGTCGGCAATCGGGAAAATGTTATGAAGGTTAACCTTATTGTGGCAGCGGGCGTTCTACACAATGGCGACAAAATGGGGTATGATGGCCGGGTAGCCAGCCTGGCCGCCAAAGGTGGCGGGCGGAGGAGGTCTCAGCCCTTGTACCCTGAGTTGGAGGCCCAAGGCGAGCGTCTGTTGGTGGACGCCGCCAGGGTCGGCGATGAGGGAGCCATCGCCACGCTATATAACAGGTATTTCCCGCGCGTCTACCGCTACATGCTGGTTCGCACGGGGAACGTGGGTGATGCCGAGGACCTGGCGGAAGAGGTGTTCATCCGCGTCCTGGACGCCCTGGAGCGGTTCGAGTGGCGGCAGGTGCCTTTCTCGGCTTGGCTCTTCCGCATCGCTCACAACGCTGTCGTTAGCCATCAACGGCGGGATGGTGCTCGGGGGAGGTTCTCTCCCCTATCGCCCAGCCTGCCGGTGAAGACGCAGGGGCCGGAGGAGGCGGTGGAGGCCCGCTTGGCCTTGGATGAGGTGATGGAGGCGACTCTGAACCTCCCCGAGGCCCAGCGGAAGGTGATCGCCCTTCGCTTCGGAGCGGGGCTGTCGGTGGCTGAGACGGCGCGGGCCCTGGGCAAGAGCGGGGGCAATGTGAAGGTTATACAGCACAAGGCGATCGTCAAGCTGAGAGAGCTGCTGGTGGATAAGAGGCCGGAAGGTGACGAAGAGAAGGTTTGAGGAAACGCTGGAGGAGTGCCTGGCGGCGCTGGCCAGGGGCCAGAGCACGGTGGAAGAGTGTCTGGCTCTCTATCCGGAGCTGGCGGCCGAGTTGGAGCCTCTGCTACATACGGCGCGCACGCTCCAGGAGGCCTACGCTGCTGACCCCTCGCCGCTCTACGCGCAGGCGGCTCGCCAGCGCTTCCTGGCTGCCATGGCCCGCCGCCGCCAGAGGCGGTTGGAGGCGCGGCCGGTCAGGCCGTTCTGGCGCTGGGCCCCTGCGGCCCTGGGCAGCGCTGCCGTAGTAGCCTTCGCGGTCTGGGCGAGCGTGCTCGCCTGGGGTGGTGGCGGTGGTGGCTCTCAAGAGGCGTCCGTCGTTGTGGCCAAGGTGACGCCGACCAGCACGCCAGTGCCTGCTGCGACCAATGTTCCTGCTGTGCCTGATATCCAGGGTCAGGTGGCGAAGGTCCAGGCCCAATTGGAGGAAATTCGAACAGGGGCGGAGAGCGGCGCTGTCGAGGCGGTCGCCATCGAGCAGCTGAAGAATGACACGGAAGAATTGGTGGCCAGCCTTGACCAGCCTGAGGCGCTAGAGCCGGAGGCCGTGTCGCAGATCGGCGAGCTATTTGCCGATCAGGAAAAGGTTCTCAGTGAGGTAAAGGAGAGGGTCTCGCTCCAGGCGGCCGAGGACGTGGACGAGATAATAAGGATGGCCGGGGCAGGGCGAGCTAAGGTCGAGAAACTGCTGTTGCCCACCGCCACGCCAACGGTCACTCCGACTGCAACGCCGTCGGCGACTCCCAGCGCAACGCCAACCGCTACGCCTGAGGAGAGCCCTATTTCCACTGCCACCCCTACGGCGACTCCGTCTGCGACTGAGACGCCGGAGGTAACCCCCACCCAGACGCCGCAGCCCACATCCTCGCCGACCCCTGAGGGCAGCGAGGAGCCCAGTCCCACAGCGACCGCTGCCCCTTAGGGGGTGGCAGTCGGGCCGGCTGTCGGCGCGATTCGGCCGGTCACCTGCAGGATACGCGTGTCCAGACGCTCTGCCAGCTTGAGGGCATCATCCACCGAGGCTAAGGCTGTGGGGGCAGTGGCTCCGATCCGCACCAGGACGTTTCCCTGCCGGAAGTCTACCACGTGCATACTTACCGGGATGTCGCGCGTACCTGTGCTTCGGCTGGCCACCTTCACGAAGGCCACCGATTCATCGCCAACGGTGGGTATTTCCACGGGGGCGACATCCTCCAGTTGCCGCAGTTCCTCTTGCAGTCTTCTCTTGCCAACACGGAAGGCCTCGGCTGCCCCCTTTTGGTCCCGGTAGATGGAGACGGCGCCGAAGATGCGATAGGTGCCGCTCAAGAAGGCCTCGGGGTCGCTGGCTGAATACTCCACTTCATAGCCATCGAGGCGGCCCCATTCCTCCAGCTGGCTCAAGCATTCGTCTCGCTCGGCTTCCTGGGTGCTGGCGCAGCTCTCCTCATTGGTAACGTGCATGGCACTACCCTCTACCTCGACAAAGTCCATCGGCACGTCACCGATCTGAAGTGCGATAGCCTTGGGCTCTTCGATCAGAACTGCTTCGTCTGGCGTCACGGTTGCAGACGGAGTGGCGGTGGGGGTGGCGGTAGAAGTAGGGTTCTTCTCCTGACCGCCGCCACCACAGGCCGCCAGAACGAGCAGGAGGGAGAGCAATAGAATCGCCGGCAGAAAGGTGAAACGCATAGTCTCGTGCCTGCCCATAGTGCCCTGGCTCTAGCGCTCTGTCAAGTTCGAGGCGCCCTAGGGTGATTGACAGTCGTATCTGGTGTTCCTAGAATGGACGATAGGATGGCTTACGGATCAGAAGGCGCCAGTGCCGGCAGCGGTGGGGAGGTTGTGAGCCTGTCTCAGGCTGCTGTCCTTTTTCTGTCTGCCCTGGTCCCCGAAGTGCGCCAGGGGAGTCAGAGTGAGGTCTATCGCTTCGCGCGCTGGTACGGGGCGGATCGCCTTGTGGGGGAACTGCGGGGCCATGACGTAGCCCTCTATGCTGAATCCCTGGGCGCTGCCACAGCCGATGTCGTCCGTCGGGCTGAGACTCTTCGTTCCTTTCTGGCCTTCGCCAAGAAGGAGGGCCTCACCGCTACCAACCTGGCCACCCACCTGCGCCTGCGCAAGAGCCCCCTGAATGTTGAGGGCGGTGCGGCCACGGTGGCCACACCGTCCCAACTGACGGCTGAGGGACAAGCCTCCCTCAGCGCTGAGCTGGAGTCTCTAAAGGCTCAGCGGCCCGGCATCGCCGAGGAGTTGCGGCGGGCGATGATAGACAAGGACTTCCGTGAGAACGCCCCCCTGGATGCCGCGCGCGAGCGCCAGGCGCACGTGGAGGGGCGCATACGCCAGCTGGAAACCATCTTGAAGCATGCAGAGGTGGTCGGGGGTGAGACGGCCCCAGGGGCCAAGACTCACCTGGGCAGCACCGTTATTCTGCGGGACCTTGCGTCGGGGTCGGCGGTGCGCTACACGCTAGTGAGCCCCAGCGAGGTTAACCCAGCCGAAGGCAAAATCTCCGTCGCCTCGCCGGTGGGCAAGGCGTTACTAAAACGCACCGTTGGCGAGGAGGTGGAGATCTCGGTGCCAGCCGGCCGCCGCCACTTTCGCGTCGAGAAGATACAGGGCTAGCCCCTCGACCTCGCTCTGCTCCCGTGGTTCTGCTAGAGGTAGCCTCGAGCTATGAGGCCATCGTCGCGCTCTACAGCCTGTTCACCTGGGTGTACGACGCCCTGCCGCGCGACGCCATATCTTCCCCGGGTTTCCCCGGGTGCCGTCGTGGATGCGCGTTTGTCGTTCAGCCGGAGGGTGTGTCCTTAGGGCTTGGGAGTCTCCGCAGCCAGGTCCTCCAGCATCTTGGTGGTGAGGGACTTGGGTCGCTCGATGGGATAGGCAAGTGCGCGGTCCCAGGTGATGTTGGCAAGCACGCCGATGGCCCGGCCGACACCAAACAGCACCGTGTAGAAGTCCCACTCGGTCAGGCCGTAGTACCACTGGATGACGCCCGAGTGCGCGTCCACGTTCGGCCACGGGTTCTTGACCTTGCCCTGCTCGGTGAGCACATCCGGAGCCACCTTGAGGATCATGCTGACGAGCTTGAAGAGCGGGTAGTCGGGCAGGTTCTTGAGGCAGAACTCGCGTTGCGCGGTATAGCGCGGGTCGGTCTTGCGCAGCACCGCGTGCCCGAAGCCTGGGATCACCTGGCCGGCGTTCAAGGTATCCCAAAGTGCCTCGCGTACTAGCTCCTCAGTCGGTTCCTTGCCATCCAGCTTCTTCTGGAAGTTCATCAGCCATCGCAGCACTTCTTGGTTGGCCAGGCCGTGGAGCGGGCCGGCGAGACCGTTCATCCCACCTGACAAGGCGTAATAAGAGTCCGACAAGGCCGAGGCGACCAGGTGCGTGGCGTGCGCCGACACGTTGCCCGACTCGTGATCCGAGTGGAGGATGAAGTACATGCGGGCGACGTCGTCGTAGGGCTTGGGAATGCCCATTTGGTGCGCGAAGTTGCCGCCGAAGTCGAGGTCGTCGTTGACGGGGATGTGGACGTCCGCCCTGTACTTCATGCGGTAGATGTAGGCCGCGATCGACGGAAGCTTGGCGAGGAGGTTGGTGCAATCCTCGTACATCGGGTCCCAGTAGTCATCCCTCCTCATGCCTTCGGCGTAGCGCTCGGCGAAGATTGACTCCCGCTGCAACGACAGGATTGCTGCCGAGAACATGGTCATCGGATGGGTGTCGCGCGGCATGGCGCGCAGCAGGTCGATCACATACTGGGGAACCGCACGGCGGGCTTTGAAGTCCTCCACGACCTCCAGGGTCTCCTCGGCGGTCGGTGTGTCACCGGTGAGCAAGAGGTACCAGAACCCCTCCACGTAGGGGTACTCGCAGCCCGGCACCTTGGGCAGCGCCGCGAAGGTCTCGGGGATCAGCTTGCCGCGGAAACGGATGCCCTCCTGTGGATCCAGGTACGAGATGTCGGTGATGAGGCAGCGGACACCGCGTGCGCCGCCGATCGCTTGTGCGATAGTCACTTCACCCACCTTGACGTCACCATGTTCCTTGAGCAGCTTTTGGGTGCGCGGACGGTGCTCCTGGATCTTCGTCAAGAGCGCTTCCTTTAGTTTCGACACGAATGCCCTCCTTCTCCTGGCCTCAGGGCAAAAAATAAAGAGCCCCCCAGGGCTCCTCGTCAAAATTTTCTCTGCCCAGCATAGTTACCAGGTTATGACTCCCGCGACATTATAGCCCTGCCGGTGGGGCTTGTAAACCCTTTGTACTCGTCCAGTACATTGGTGACACTATGTTACCTCCTGTTGCTGGAATTGTAGGACGGCCTGGAGAGGCGTCCGGTAGCCCAGGGCCTGGTGAGGCCGGATGGTATTGTAAACCCGCTCCCAGT
>Ga0315549_1002028_pt1 | contig 19935 bp, 20 predicted proteins | sample SalMarSW160200MG_FD_203101 | JGI IMG/M metagenome (GOLD analysis project Ga0315549, IMG submission 203101) | Salt marsh sediment microbial communities from the Plum Island Ecosystem LTER, Massachusetts, United States - Salt Marsh Sediment SW1601-200 ... | reverse complement strand
GCATATATAAAAGGCTCTCCGGCTTCATTTCCACTAAATTTAAGGAAATCAATTAATTGGTGGAAATCCATTGGGAAAACATTATAAATACCTATCTTCTCATCAAGTAAATACTGCTTAGCAGTCTTAACAAGTTCAATCTTCTTTTCGCTATCAATCAGATTGAAGTGAGCAGAAAGAAGTGAACCAATATAAATATGTGGGTCAAGGGCACCATCCTCATAATAATTAATCAGATAATTCAAATCTTCACTCCATAATCTTTTTACCAATTGCTCCTGCATTCTATATGTCAGTTTCTCATATTCTTCCATTTCAGTTAGATTTTTCCCAAGAACAGATGAAATATAAATGTATTCCCTTAATGCTCTAATGCATAAAATTGTCATGTATGAGCGAGGTCCAAAACTCCTCCCAATATCCCACCAGTCAGGACGATAAGCCCATATTAAATCATCATCTTTTTTGTTAGTCAGTACCTGTTCAATACTTTTAGTTATATACGGGTAAAGTTTCTCAATTGTCACTAAATCTTTAGAATGTTTAAAATAGCTACCAGCTAAGATAATAAACCAGAAGTGATTCCAGTTATCAGAACCTGCATATTCAGTTACATAACTCTTGTCTTTCCAATAATATGCATGGGGTATAACTTTATCTTCGTTTGCGTGAGTAATAATGTACTCAAAATCTTTTTTAACGCGTTCAATATCAAAATAGGCCGCCCCCAAATCTGTAAGAAGTACATCATGAGTAAAGTAAAAATTGTACTCTGCTGGACAGGGCATGGGAACGATATTATTGTCGAGATAATGTGCATTTGTCGCAAGAATTGCCTTCGCCCAATTTGCTGAATGGTCAATTGAATTATCTCCTGTTTCTATAGTTCCTTCCTTGTATGCCTTTTTAAGTACATAATCCTCATAAAGAAGAATTTCCTTTTTATAATTATCCAACAAATAACTAACTATATCTTTCCCCTCACCAAACTCACAGGAACCAATAATTTGTTTAATTGTTATTTTTTCTCCTGGAGAAAGATTCTTCTTGTATACAAACGCTGCTACAGGTTTATCTTTAGCGTCTTTTCTTAATAATTCTCCATGAAGTTCTGAAGATTTATTCATCCAATAATTTTCAGAAGTTCCAGGAAGTCCTGCTATATTGCTTTTAGTGGTAAAGTACTCAGGCTCCTCACCCGCATTTGCGACAAAAAGTTGAACATTGCTGGCCTCGACATCATCATAATTTACATAAATAGTTTTAGTCTTCTCATCAAACTCAGTCCATGCCTTATCCTTTGTTGCATATGTGTGACTCGTTCTTATAGATAATTCTAAATGAGTATAAACTTCAAAAAGCTTTGAATCTTTTGATGTATTTTTTATTTCAAAGGTTGCAACCATTGAAGGTTTATCCTTACAAAACTCATAAGTGATTTCAATCGATTTATCTTCTTCACTTTTTAGAAAAATGACTGAGTAAGGTGTTAATCTATATTCGTAAGGCTCCAGACCAATCCATTCTTTGGGACCTTCTCCAGCTTTCAATCCCAAAAACATCACACGATACTTCTCACGTTTCCAGTAATCCATACTCAAATCAATGCCGTTGGCTACTGGATAGAATAAGCTTATGCGATTTAAAAGTGGGGAGCTATTGTGCATCTCTATTCCAACATATGGACCACCAACCTCAATTTGTGCATTTTTACCACTATAATTTATTTCCAATTGATCTCTTAATTTGTTATCTACATTTCTCACTTCACACGAGATAGTTAATGATAAAAAAATGAGAAAAGAATACTTAAATAGTATATTTATATTTTTAACCATAATTCTACTATGCCCTTTCTTTTCTGTGTTCTTCCCAGAGCCCAAATATATTTCCATTAGGGTCCGAAAAGAATGCCATAAAGCAACCTTCAACAGCAGGTGTTTTTGGCATTGTAACTTTACCGCCGAGTTCCTCTACTTTCTTAAGGGTTTCTTCGATATTATTAACCAGTATATACACATAAATACCCAATGGTTTATCTTCTGGCATTCTCCACATACCACTATCAATCTTAGAGCCCGTATTTAATGTCCAATAGGCAAAATCCTTATTTTCTTTCCCGGTTGTTTTCCATCCAAATAAAGATTCATAAAATTTCTTTGATTTATTCAAGTCCCTTGTTCTTATCTCCACCCAAGTGAAAATATTACTCATAATACACCTCCTATTAATATTAATTATTAATTCAAATTAATCCTAATTTATTTAAGCTATTAATCATATGCTCTGTTGATTTAATTAAAATACCCTTTAATCCTATATCAGATGCAACTTTAACATTTTCAATTTTGTCATCCAAAAATAAAATAAAATTGGACTCAATATTTAAATATTTAATAACTATCTTATATGCTTTTTTTTCTGGCTTTCTTGAATGTATTTCATAAGAACAAAATATTTTTTCAAAATTTTTTAATATAGATTGATATTTATTTTTCCATTTATTACCATGTATTTCATTTGTGTTTGTCAGCACAACTAATCTCAATTTTGATTTTAAATTATTAAGCAAATCCTCTATTCTTGGGTCTAAATCATGAAAAACATCATTCCAGACATTATAAAATTCATCTTCGTTTATTTCTAATCCAAGCTTACAGGAAACGCTTTCTTTATAATCCGTTGAAGAAATTTCACCTCTTTCAAAACGATGAAATATATCTTTCGATTCAAATATTTGCTTCACATAATTCGCATTATAACCTGTTACATTAGCCCAGTATTCAAAGATTTTATCCATTGAAACATTTATAACAACACCACCTAAATCAAATATTATCGCTTTATAGATATACATTTTAAAGGTTAAAAATTGGAATTTTTTGAAAGAAAAGCATTAATAACGATTATAACTTCTGACACTGTCAATATCCTTTCGCTTTTTAGATTTCTTTTTAACAGATTCATCTAGATAGCCCAATGTAATAATGAGTTCAATTCTTTTTTGTTTCGGGATATTAAGCAGTTTTTTTACAGCTTCTTCATTAAACCATCCTAACATGCATGTGCCCAGACCTTCTTCTGCAGCTTGAAGACATATGTGTTCTGCAGCAATTCCAATATCAATAAGACTGAAATCTCTATTTTTAATTATACCTGCAATTTTTGCAGTGATGTTTTTTCTTTCTGAAATAACTACAATAAGAACAGAGGCCTGGAGAGAAAAACGGTTAAACGAAATAGGCTTGCTGAAAGTCTCTCTGGCAACAGCGCCTTTTAATTCAGGATTATCAACAACTATGAATCTCCAGGGCTGAGAGTTACATGTAGAAGGAGCGAGCCGTGCCGCTTCAAGGCACCGTTCGATCTTTTCTCGCTCGACTGGCTTTTCTAAATATTTCCGGACACTTCGCCTCACCTTCACTAAATCCAGAAAGTTCAATCATTACCTCCTAAACTCTGTCTCACATAAAAATCTCAACTGAATCCAATCCCAACATATTGAAAAGCCAACCTATTAGAGTATCTCTATATACTTTTGTGCAACCGCCATTAGTCCCCAATCACTGAATGCAACGTCTTGCTCAGTTCTTTGATTTCGTAAGGTTTTGCAACAACGTCCTTGAACCCATAGTCCTTATAATTGGCCATTATAGGATCAGTGGGATAACCACTTGATACAATAGCTTTGACATCAGGATCTATCCTTAGAAGTTCCTTGATGGTTTCTTTGACTGGTAGCCCACCTTTTGAAAAGGTCAGCAATTGCTGGGTTAAACCCTTTGCCTGGGTTGTAGCTCTCTCTGCGTCTGTTAAAACTTGAAATATTTCATTCTCAGGTTCTAAATCCAGCTTCGCCACTGAAATGTTACCCAGAATACCCGTTAATATGTTATTGAAATCATGGGCAATGCCCCCTGCCAGGATACCAAGAGATTCAAGTTTCTCAACTTTCAGAAGTTCCTCTTCCATCTTTTTGCGCTCAGTGATGTCTCTAGCGATTCCACAAAGTCCCACAATTTTACCATCTGCATCTCGAAGAGGCACTTTGACTACATTAAACGTTCGCATTACACCTGCTGTAGGTTTCGTATCCTCTATAGAGACCACTTCTCCATTCTCTTATACTTACCGTTCATATCGCACACACCTCCTGCAATAGATATCAACTCACTTATTATTTCAGCATATACGAAGGACAACTATATTATAACTGATTTATATATAGTATAGTAAAGGAAAACAAGAAAGCAATAGTTAATCTAAGAAACCTAAGAGTATGAAACAACCATTTCTTAGCAGGATTGGAACATCAAATATATACGAAATCTGCTTTCAAGAGAGTGCTAACGAAATTGGTTCTTTACAGCGAACTTTTGGATAATGGTACTCATGATAATTGGAACGAATATATATTATAGCTATTATAAGCGCAGGAGGCGTATTCCACTCACCAATGGAATAAAGAGTAGACTGGGTATAAGCCAGTCAATCAAAGATTTAAACCATATAAACATCATCACTTTAGCCTTTTTGAATTACATTTTGAAATCATTGAATTCGAAAATATTTGAATTTAGATGAAATACGAAATCCTAACTTTTCAGAAAGGAAGCTCCTCATTATCTGGTGCTTGTTCGACATCTGTATCTTCCTCTGACTCCTCCATCTCAGCTTCCTGATAGGGAACCTCGGACTTTGTTAAGACCTGTGTTCTCCACGCAGTAACACTTACAGTAGTCCGTTTAAATCCATCAACCTCCTGCGTATAACTGGAGAGCCTCCCCTCTATTAGAACCGGGGCCCCTTTTTTTATTCTTTCGCTCAGCCTTTCAGCCTGTTTCCCCCACTGTGTTACGCTCACAAATGTAGTATCCTCTTTCCATTCTCCAGTATTATTATCACGAAAATTTCTACTTGAAGCTATTCTGAACCGGAGATAAGCCTTCCCCTTCTCAGTATAACTTAGCGTTGAGTCAGCCGTAGCTCTACCGGAGATAGTAATTGAATTTACACTCGGTATCCTATATTCGGCCATTTCACTCCTCCTTTAATATAATAAGATATCTTATTATATCTCCCTTCTTTTTCATAAAGTCTTTTAATATGTCAACCTTTCCAGGAGAAAAACCAAAGCTCATCACTGTGTAGTAACCATCTTTATATCCTTCTACAGGATAAGCGAGCTTTCGGAGCCCCCATTTATCAATATCCTCAACCTTTCCTTTTTTCTTCTCAATGAAGTTTTTAACAGAATCTACAATACCATCTATCTCTTCTTCCTTCTCGGGGTTTACTATAAATGTACATTCGTACTTCTTCATCTAACCTCCTAATTAATTGCCACAGAGAACACCGAGAAGTTGAGTTGAGTGGTTTAGTTGATTCTTGACATTGCATGCTCTATATCCTCTTCTGCCCACAAGAATATTGCTTTCTTTGCTTCTTCAATTATCTCTGGCAATCTTTTTTCCTCTTCACTATTAAAATATGAGAGTACCCAATTAACCTCATCCTCATTATCTGGTCTCTCTATCCCAATTCGGAGTCTTGGAATCTCTTCACTATCGAGGTGGTAAATAACAGAGGCAAGTCCTTTATGTCCACCACTACTCCCGCTTTTCCTTATCCTTAATTTACCAAATGATAAATCCATATCATCCAACACAATCAAAATGTCCTCAAGGGAAAGTTGAAAAAAATTTACAAAGTCAAAAACCGCAATTCCACTCTGATTCATATATGTTGTGGGGCGAACAAGTAGTAATTCATCCTTTTCAGTGTAAGAGTAATGACCCTTTCCTGGTTTTAATTTCAAATTGAATTCTTCGCAAATTTCCTCTATAACCAGTGCACCAAGATTGTGGCGAGTTTTCCTATAAAACGAACCAGGATTACCAAGCCCTATTGCAGCGCGATATCCTATTCCTCGGTCTCCTCTTTTTTCTCTTTGGATTCCTCAGCTTCTTTTGCTTCGGCTTCCCCTTCCGAAACTAACTCTGGCTCTTCTACTTCTTCTCCTACAAGAAGCTCTTCACCCTCAGGCTTAACTTCCACTACTTTCCTTGGTGAGAGAACATTAACTATTGTAGCACTTAAATCTTCTACTATTTTTACACCTTCGGGTAATTCAATATCTCCAACATGGAGAGAATCTCCAATCTCGAGCTCTGATATGTCCACCACTATTCTCCTAAGCATATCTTTTGGTAAACATCGAACTGTCAAATACCTGTGCTCCAGATTAAGGATTCCTCCTGCCTCTACACCCACTGACTCTCCTTTAAACTCAATAATCACATGAACGGTGACTTCTTCATCCTCATGGATGTGTTGAAAATCAACATGCAGTATCCTTTCTGTCAATGGGTCCCTCATAACTTCCCTTATAAGAGCCCGGAGTTCTTTTCCGTCAAGTTTAATCGTAATTAGGGTAGCCTCTGAATGCAATCTGTGGATCAGCCTAACAAGGTTTTCCTCTCTTAACTTTATATGACGACTCTTTTCTCCATGCCCATATATAACACCTGGGATCCAACCTTCGCGTCTTAGATGTTTAACCTTATTTGTCCCAATTTCATCTCTTTTATTTGCTTCTACCTTCACCTCTCCTCCTATACAAATAATGAGGAAACCGAACTGTTTTCATGTATTCTTAGGATTGCTTCTCCGAGCAGTTCGGAAATCGAAACGACTTCTATCTTGTCGGACTTTTTATCCTCAAGGGGAATTGAGTCTGTGACGATTAGCTTTGTTATTGAGGAAGACTCTATTTTTGAAATTGCATTACCTGATAGTACAGGATGTGTAATATAAGCATATACAGATTTTGCTCCAACATTATACAGAGCATCAGCTGCTTCAGTCAATGTTCCTCCTGTATCCACTATATCATCTATAATTACTGCAACCCGATCCTTGACATCCCCTATTATATTCAAAACCTCTGCAAGATTTGGGGCAGGTCTTCTTTTATCTACGATAGCAATCGGAACATTTTCATTTACCCTCTTGGCAATGGCACGAGCAGCAACAACCCTACCCACATCAGGCGACACAATTACTAAATTCTCTTCCGGAATTCCCATAGAATGGATATGTTTGATTGTCACAGGAGCGGCAAATAGATGGTCAACCGGAATATCGAAGTAGCCTGCTATCTGTTGGGAGTGTAAATCTAGTGTTAGAATTCTATTTGTGCCTGCCTCAACTATTAGATTGGCAACCAACTTTGCTGAGATTGGAACCCTTGGCTCATCCTTTTTGTCCCCTCGCCCATAACCGTAATATGGTATAACTGCAGTTATACGCCCGGCTGACGCGCGCTTCAGTGCGTCTATCATCAGCAGGAGTTCCACCAGATTCTCAGCAGGAGGGTAAGTTGACTGAACGATGAAAACATCTCTTCCTCTTACGTTTTCAAGGATCTTAACAAATATTTCACCATCTGAAAACCTTTTTAATTCAATTGAAGATGGCTTGATGTTCAAGTAATCTGCTATTCCATTCGTTAATTCAGGATTAGCACTTCCTGAGAAAATTCCTAACTTCACATTACCTCCACCACTGGGGCGGTAGGATTCGAACCTACGAATGCGAGACCCAAAATCTCGTGCCTTGCCACTTGGCGACGCCCCAACTTAAAAGATACAGGCTATTTTAAAATTAGATAAGACTTTCCTCTTCCTCGCCCTTTTCTTCTTCATCTTTCATTACATCTTCTTCATCTTTCATTACATCTTCTTCATCTTTCATTACATCTTCTTCATCTTTCATTACATCTTCTTCATCCTTCATTACATCTTCTTCATCTTTCATTGCATCTTCTTCATCTTTCATTGCATCTTCTTCATCTTTCATTACATCTTCTTCATCTTTCATTGCATCTTCTTCATCTTTCATTACATCTTCTTCATCTTTCGTTGCATCTTCTTCATCTTTCATTACAACGACATCTGCATCGATAGCATCCTCAGGAACCTCAAAATCCTCCTGTTCAAGAGAAGAGGAAACAAGAGTTTTTCCTGACTCTTTACACTTCTTGTGATACTCTTCAAGGACAATATCCTCAAGTCGCTTACGCATATCATTGTTTATGGGATGTGCTATATCTCTGAAGGTTCCGTCTTTAGATCTTCGTGATGGCATAGCGACAAAGAGACCATTCCTTCCATCTATAACTTTCATCCCTCTTACAACAAAATCATCATCAAATGTTACATTTACAAACGCTTTCAACCTGGGTTCTTCCCTTAACGTCACTCGGACCTCGGTGATATCCATCTAGTCCTCCTTTAACTTTAGTGAATTTAAGTACCTTTTCCGGGAAATCGTTCTGCTGCTCAACATTATAAAATCTCTCCTTAACATTTCCCGCATACTGTCTCTCTTCGATTCTGACCCAAATATCGCAACTAAAGTAGGTCCAGAACCACTCATTAAAACATTCATTGTATTGAATTTTTTTAATTTTTTAACAATAAATCCTATTTGTGGATATTCTTTTAGAATTATTTCTGTAAAAGAATTCCTCAAATCCTTTATAACCTTTTTTTCGTTATCTATTAACACTTTCAGTATAATATCCAAATTTTTATTTGTCAAGGTTTTATCTATATTTTTATCCCACCCACTGTATGCCCACTTTGTTGATATACCAAAGGGTAGAACAACCAAGAGAAAATACAATTCTGGTATGTCCTCACACCATTCTATTCTTTCTCCCCTACCGGTAACATACGCAGTCCCACCCTTAATGAAGAAGGGGACATCCGAGCCTATCTTTCCCGCGATCTCAATGAGTTCCTCCAAAGCTAAGGGACATTCAGAAAAATGATTAAGAGCAAGAAGTGTTACTGCCGCATTTGAGCTTCCTCCCCCAAGGCCAGACTCTATGGGTATTCTCTTATCTATCCTTACCTTTAATCCTAGAGTATTACCAATCCGTTCTTCAAAAATCTTTGCTGCTTTATAAGCAAGGTTAGATGGGCCATTTGGAACTTTTTCATCAGCAGAGGTTACTTCAATATGGTCCCCTTCCAGTTTAAAATACATATTATCATGGAGTGAGATGGTCTGAAAGATTGACTCAATTGAATGATATCCATTATCTCTTTTCCCAAGGATATTGAGGCCTAGATTTATCTTCGCGTAACTTGGCAGCCTTATCCAATCATCCATGTATAATCTCTCTTAGTCCCTCCTCCCAGCTACGGATTTTCCCAAATTCTCCTTCATACTTAAGAGTTGATAAACTTGAATTAAGTGGTCTCCTTGCAGCCACATTAAGATAATTCCAGTTTACCTCCGTTACCTCCTTTTCTGTTTTACTTATCCGGAGAATCGTCTTCACCCATTCCGTGCGGCTCACAGCGGGAGGGTTAGCAAAATGATAGATACCGGATACTCTACTATTTATAAGATTTTTAATCGCATGGGAAATATCAACTGTACAAGTGGGTTTACTAATCTGGCTTCCAACAACAGGAATAGAGTTATCTGCTCGCATTACGAAACTAACAAAATCTCTGCCCTCCGGACCAAATAACCATGAAACCCTTAAAACGATTGAAGAAGAAAGTCTATTAACGAAATCTTCTCCCAGCAATTTGCTCTTACCATAAACACTCACTGGGTTTGGCTCATCATTCTCAGAATAGGGAGGATTTTCCCCATCAAACACATAGTCAGTGCTTATATAAAGTAGAGGAACACTGAGTTTATCAGCAGCCTTTGCTACTTTTTCAGTTCCGAATGAGTTTATACTATATGCTAACTTTGGGTTTCTCTCACACTCATCCACATTGGTTAATGCAGCAGTGTGAATGATGTAATCTGGAGAATATCCTATTACCTCATTTGTTGCATTATCATCTCTTAGATCCAGTTCTCTACTTCCAAGCGAAATTGTAGTATAGTTTTCTTCTAAGAGAATCCTGCCTAGAACCCTTCCAAGCCTCCCACTCCCACCAATGATCAATATTTTCATTGCTATTTAAAGATATCTTAGGCTTTACCTCTACCGTTCACTCTTTTTTTTAAGCCTACTTAGTAGCATATCTATTCGAGTATCGCCCGGGAAACGTTTCTTCCAATAGGTTAGAAGATATACAGCATTTACGGTATCATATCTCATTAGATAGAGAAGAACATTTCCAAAAACTGCCGGTTTATCTATCATCTCGTCAGCAATCTCTTTCAATTTCCCCTCATCTTTGGAAGTTGAATATACATCAATTAAGCCTTTATATGCAAGCGGTTCGATCCCCTCGTTCAAAAGGAGATCATTATACAGCTTTTCTGCTTCTAAAAGCTTAATCCTTGCTTCTTCCTCACTATCCGATTCTTTTGCTGCCAAAACAAGCGCCTCTCCTTTAAAGAGATGAAGTATTGGGGTATCTTGCCTACTGAGAAGCCAGTCACTAAATTTAAGCGCCTCTTCTGACTCACCCAAAATAGAATATATATCTAGGAGTCCCCTTATTGCAAGCATAGACCAATCAGGTCTCTTGGTATAGAGAAAACCACGCTTAAAGATAGCTGCCAGCATCCTGAGTGTATCGCTCTGGGGTTCTGATAGCTCTGCTTTTTTCCATTTATTTGGTGAATAATCCGAGAGAACCCTGGCCCCAAAGAGATAAAGGAGGATACCGTGATTGCTGAGCACTTTACTTTGCGCCCTCCCAGTGTATATTCCATAGTTATCGATATAACCGTAGCGGTATTTATTTAGAAGAAGATCCCACATTTTTTCTTTATCTATCATTTCTTTACCTTTCTCTCCTACAAGCCGATAGGCAAACCCTTCCATCACTAAATGTTCACCGTATTTTCTCCTTGCACCTGGTTCCATTGGGAATGAGAAATAAATATTGATCGAGGGGTTGAACTCATCTGTATCTATATATCTATCTACAAAGGAATCAATAGGCATCAAGAGATCATTAAGTTTAGGTTTCTCGCCTAAGGATGATACAATAATATTCCTGACAATCATGTCCTTTAGGTAGATAATACTGCCATCTTCCCCCCTCAATGCTGAAGGTATATAATCTATCATCCACTCCTCAAAGTCCTTATCAGTCTTCCCCATCCTCTTCTCCAATCGATACCTGCCCTCATATTGAGTACCCCTAAAGGGTGAAGCAAAGTCCAGAGGAACACCCGCCCACTTGAGCTCCTTTAGATACCACTGGGTGTTCATAAGAGAAAAGCATGCAACCCTTACTCCCTTCTTCTTCACGGAGTCAAACTTTCTGAATCCTTTTACTTCCTGGAGGAACCAGAGCGGGAATGTATCATTGTCTCCATTGGTAAAGAGGATAGAATAAGGTCTGGGAGTTGTAAGTAAATTGTAGGCATAATCATGAGCGATCCAGTTTCCTCTCCGGTTTACATGACTTTTTATATTACTTATGGCAGGTAGTATACCCATAAACCCTGCAAGAACAAGTAAGCTCCATCCATACTTCGGAACCCTTGCTTTGAGCCATTCATATATCCAGTATAAACCAATGGAAACATAGAACATAAATAAGAAATATGCCGGGGTCCAGAAGTAATCCCTCTCCCTTACCTCCCTCTCCTGATGCGCAGGATTGGGGTCTGATGGGGAAAACTTGAGATTTAAATAAACAACTAAACCAAGACTGAGTAGTATGTATAATATAAAGAATAACCAAAAGGACTTACGATCCTTACGAAAATGAACAAACATCCCCCAGAGTCCTATAAGCAGGTATATGTATGTCCCTATAACGGATAACCAACGGAGTAAAATGCTACTGGTTGCTTCCCTCGGATATGGGAAGAATTGCCATGAAAAATACTTGAAGAATATCCTTATCTGCTCAAAAAAGGCGGGAAATAGGACAAGATTTGTCTTTATCTGTGTCTTCCTCGGCAACATCTTCATAGGACCATACTGCTTCCTCAGTATTACATCCATCAACTTTGAGATGGTTGTGGGGTTTACTTCGTTTATCGCAGGATTCGCATGCGCCCTTACTATCAGATAAAGATAAGTGGATACTCCTATTAAAACCAGAGCAATCGCCATACCTATTAACTTTGGATTCTTTAATGCCTTCCAGTCTGCCATCAGGACGAATACTAAAACGCCCGGGATTAAGAGTAGTGGAAGAAGATGAATTCCAAAACTCAAGAAAACTAAATATACAAGGAGGAGTAAAAAATTATTATCCCCCCTCTCTCCTCTTTGTTCATCCCAGAGAAGGGTAAGCCACAGTCCAAGCACGAGGATGAGAATAGACATTGCATATACCTCTGCCTCCACTGAGCTGTCCCATACACTGTATGCAAAACCAGCACCTAAAGCAGAAAATACTGCAATAAGATGAACACTCAAAGGAAGCCTCTTACCCCTGTTCTCCCTGAACCTCTCTATTACCTTAAGGATAATTAGATATAAAAAACCACCTGCAATAGCCATTGACAACGACGAAAGGAAGTTTATTCGCTTTGCTACTTCTTTGAAGGGAAAAACTATATCAAATATCCTCCCAAGAAGGATAAAGAAGGGTGTCCCCGGTGGATGAGGAACCCCAAGTATATGAGAACAGGCAATGAATTCACCACAGTCCCAGAGGGATACCGTGGGAGCAATAGTATAGAGATACATGGTGAGTAAGACAACAAAAACTGTAAAGAAACCTACCATCTTCCTGCGATCAAAATCCATCTACTTCCCCAGCTTTTCAGGATTTGGTATTACACATAAGAAAGAGCAATCCTCATCAAAAGGATTCCCGAACTGGTGTTCTTCTCCTCCTTCTATAAAAGCACTCATACCAACCTCTACTTCATTCTCTTTCCCGTCAGTAATAATACCCCTACCAAACATCCACTTTACCAAATGAGGAAAGGAATGAGTATGTCTTGGTGTATGTCCACCCGGTTTTATGGTAAATAATCGCATAAATATATTACTGGAACCATCGTCCACTCCAATAAGTACTCTTTTAAATACATCCTCTGCCCCCTCCATATCCATTCTGACCTCTTTCACTTCAATATCTTTATGTAAAATCATTCCTCCTCCATTTTAAAATTTTTTTTTATTATACTGACAATCTATGAGAAAGCAAGAGAATAAATCTAGATATTAGCCACAGAGACTATCGCTTCGCTCCATTGAGTAGTTACCATTCAATCTCGACTACCCTCCTATTCAACTATTTGACTAATTTCCTCTGTGGTGGAATAAATTCTGGATTGACAGAATAGTATTTATCCTTTAAAGTAAGATTAACGAATATAACCTAGAGGCTATATTCAAATGCAAAATGAAGAATGTAAAATGCAAAGTGCAAAATATATTATTCTATGCATACATCATCTTGTAGTGTTTACAAATAGATAGAGGTAAAGCGGATAAGAAGGGATTTTTAAATTTTTCATTTTTCAATTTGCACTTTTCAGTGAAACGGAGCTGCAGTCTCCGCTGTAAAGGAGGTTTTTGTGAAAAAGGTAGTTTTTATCACTCTTTTAATAATTTTGGCTTTGCCCACCACACTGAATGCAGAGTTTAAGACAATAGAGAAATTACCCCTAACACCATACAGCGGAGATTTTACAATCTGGCAAGGGAAAGTTTATCAGATAGATGTTGTATTCTACAGTATCTCCGTCTTTGACCTTGAGAAAGCTGTTTATGTAAAGAGCATCACCACGCCTGGACTTGATCCCTATGCTATCGCTGTATTTAAAGATACGCTAATAGTTTCAAATGATGATGAAATATACTTTATTGACAGTGTTGGGCAAATTTACCGAACAATATATTCTCCGGCATCCAGGGTTACTGGACTCGCCTCCGATGGAAATTATATCTGGGTAAGTGGAGAAACAGGCAAGATTTACTGCATCTCAGCAGATGATGGAACCACCATAAAAACTCTAGCAGGTCCGGAGAGTAGAATCAATGGACTTTCGTATTCGAATGGATATCTCTGGACAACAAGCAGGTACAGAGATGAGATCTATATGATAGAAGTGCAAAGTGGAGAGGTGGTGAACATATTGCCCTCTCCTGGTCCATATCCATCTGGAATCTTCCTAAAGGATAACAGGATATATGTCTCTGATTTTGAAAAAGACAGTATCTTCGTTCACTCTTTCCCTACTGATGATTACATTATCTCTGGAGAAAAAGAAAAGTCCAGAATAACACTTCATTGGGAAATCATTAATTCCGGACCTGGTGATATAGGAGAGGTGGACGTATACTTTGCAATTCCAAAGGATTTACCAAGTCAACGTTTATTAAAGGAAATAGAATTTATCCCACAACCCAATGGCATCTTAAGAGATAAATACGGACAGAAAGTAGCTTATTATAAGCTAAAGGACATATATCCAATGGAACACCACTCAATAAAAGCAATGATAGAAGCAGAGCTTTCATCTGTTAATTATTTTATATTGCCTTCCAAGGTAAAGAGTTTAAAAGAGATTCCCAGAGATATAAAAAGGGATTATTTAAGCGACAATGAAAGGTTCAGAATACGAGATCCGTTCTTACAAAAGTCATTAAAAGAAGCTATCGGTGATGAAGATAATCCATACTGGATTGCACGGAAGGTCCTAAATTATGTAGCAGATAAAATCGAATATGAGAGGATTGGGGGTTGGGATATTGCCCCCGAAGTATTAAAGAGAGGAAAAGGCTCCTGCTCTGAATATGCATATGTTTACATTTCAATGATGAGAGCTGCAGGAATCCCTGCAAGGTTTGTGGGTTCTGTAGTTGAAAGAGGAGACCGTGCATCTTTAGACCGCGTATTCCATCGCTGGACAGAGATATATCTTCCAGGATATGGGTGGATCCCTGTAGATCCCGGAGTTGCAGATTCACCACATCCCAGGAGAAAGGCGCTAGCGGTAGGTCACAGACCATATGGGTATCTGATCACCACTATAGGCGGGGGTGACTCGGAGTATCTTGGGTGGAGTTATAATTTCAATGAAAAAATAAAGGATTACCCCTCCAGAACAAACTTTGTGTTCCGAAGATATGCGATCTGGGAGCCTATTGGAGAAGAGTAGAATTAAAATTCTTTTTTAATTAAAATATATAATATATGGATTCTGTTTAATGTATAAAGAAAATCTGAATGAGAAATTAGTCATTTTTGATAATGATGGTACACTGTATAAAACAGAAAGTGTATCTGTAGAGGCTATTCAAAAAGCCTTCCAGGATTTAAATCTATCAATACCCACCGCAGAAGAGATATTATCTTTAGTTGGTGAAACAATGGAAAGTTTCTGTGAAAAAATCTTACCTGGTAAATTTCCTGATGTTTATGATAATTTAGCTGAAAGGATTAGCTACCATGAAAGAGTTCTTATCCCTAAAAAAGCAGAGCTTTATGATAATATAGATAAGGTACTAAAAAAACTGATCAGAGAAGGCTTTACTCTGGCAATATGCTCTAATGCAAGTGTCAGTTATATAAATTTAGTCCTCAATACTTTAGGAATTGTAAATTTATTCAAGTATATAAAAGGAAAGGAATTACCGAAAACTAAAGCAGATTTGATTAAAGATTTATTAACAGAGTTAAATCCTTCTTTTGCAATATTAGTTGGTGATACAATACATGATATAAATGCGGCTCATGAGAATAATTTACCATGTATTGGAGTTAGATATGGTTATGGTAAAGATGATGATATCATGCGCGCTGATTTTATCGCAAACAGCCCGGAAGATATTCTGACTCTTATTAATAACTTGAATATTATTTCCTAACATAAAAGGAGTAGTGATAAATCCAAATTACCTAAGAATGCTTAGGAAAATTTATAAAAGATTAATTGATAAGAATGTGAAATGCATTGTTACTGGCAGTTTGGATTTGTACTTCACCTGAATATGAATATCAGACATATCTGAAACTACGTAGAAGTGATAAAGTAGAATTGTTAAGAAAGTGGTTGGATAACAAAGATAATTAACAAGTCGAAAAAATCCAGGACACAATAAAAGGAGTACTTTGTGACGTTTGAAGAGTTAAAGTTCATATACGATTCTGTTGGGAAGCGGAAAGGTTGGGATTTTTCAAAAATACGTTATGCTCGTGAGCCGGTGCCATGGTATTATGCTGATGTAGTACGTAATTATCTAAATACTTCAAGCCAAGTCCTGGATATAGGCACAGGTGGTGGTGAGCGATTCCTTGATCTCGTATCCAACTTCGGTATTGGTATGGGCATCAATTCTGATCCTACCATGATAAAGACTGCAAAAAGGAATATACCTACATCATTTAAAGATAGGGTTCACTCTAAAGAGATGTCAGGGGAAGATCTTAAATTCCCTAACGATACGTTTGACATTGTTTTAAACCGCCATGCTCCTGTGTATCCAAAAGAAATTATTCGCATCATGCGGGCAGATGGTATCTTTATAACAGAACAAGTGGGACCAAAAAACACACAGAACATCTGCAAGATTTTTGACTGTAGTCCTGGAGGTGAATATGAAATTGACCCTGAACAGAACGTTGATTCATTTAGTGAAGTTTTCAAAAATAATGGATGTGCTTTAATTCTACATGATGAGTATGATATAAGATACTGGTTCTGTGATGTGGAATCTTTAATATTCTGGCTTAAAGGAATTCCCATCCCTGAAGACTTTAATATAAAAAAACACTGGAGAGAAGTTGATCTTATTATCTCAAAATATAATACATCCAAAGGGATTGAAACCAACGAACATCGAGAGCTTCTAATTGTAAAATGTAATGAAAAATTACAATGAATATTAAAGATTTAAATAAAGAGATAAAAGAATGTAAGAAGTGCAAACTTTCGGAAAGTAGAATAAATGCACTCCCAGGGGAAGGAAATGTGAATGCAACCATCATGCTAATTGCTCAGGCACCTGGAAAAGAAGAGGATAAAGAAGGGAAAATGTTCATTGGACCTACGGGAAAAGTATTAGATGAACTATTCAAGGAAATTGATCTCGATAGAGATGAGATTTATATGACAAATCTGATTAAATGCATGCTCCCAAAATACAGAAAGCCAAAGCAGGATGAAATAGAAATTTGCATCCAGTATCTAGACAAGGAAATTGAATTAATAAATCCTGATACGTTAGTTCCTCTAGGTTATTACGCCACCAGATATATTTTCGGAAAATACGGTCTCCCGACGCCTGAAAGTAGGGAGGGATTCAGCGATCTCTACGGTAGACTCTTTCTAACTCAGAGTAAGAAAATTCTCCCACTCAAACATCCAACTGCCCTTCTCTTTAATGCGTCAATTAGAGAAGAAATGGTAAACGACTATAGAAAGCTCAGAACCTTGATGGAGGATTGTAAGTGGTATCCGGTATGTCCGATGAAGAGGTTCTTTGAGAAAGGCATTTTGGATAGAAAGTGGATTGAACTGTATTGTAAGGGAGATTGGGAGAGTTGTGTAAGATACTGGATGGAGGAGAATGGGAAATCACATCCGGACTGGATGCTCCCTGATGGAAGTATTGATAAAAGATTGAGAAATTATTAAAATGGAGGATAGATGGAAATTAAAGAAATAAAAACCGAAGAATTAAATCCTGATGAATTCACAGAACAAAAAGTAGAAGAGATTTCTTCCATCGTTGGTAGTGGTTTAGCTATCAATGCATTGTCTGGTGGTGTTGATTCCTCAACCGTCACTATGTTAGGACATCAAGCCTTGGGTGACAGATTGAAAACATATTTCATTGAAAATGGCTTAATGAGAGAGGGAGAACCACAAAGGGTAGTTTCGTTGTTTGAAAGATTAGGTGTACACGTAGAGATAGTTGACGCTAAAGAACAATTCTTTAAAGAACTAAAAGGCTTAAAAGATCCAGAAGAAAAAAGGGAAGCCATTACACGGGCATTTTATAAAGATGTCTTTGGTAAATTGGTAAAAGAAAGTGGAACGAAATTTCTCCTGCAGGGTACAAATTACACTGATGTGGAAGAAACTATCGCAGGAATTAAAAGACAACACAACATATTAGCACAACTTGGAATAGATACGGAAAAGATATACGGGTATAAAGTCATCGAACCTTTAATCCAACTTAGAAAATCGGGGATAAGAAAGGTAGCAAGGGCTCTCAGGCTACCAGAGGAAATATACAATAGACCTCCATTCCCTGGACCTGCTCTTGCTACAAGGGTAATTGGAGAAGTTACACCTGAGCGAGTAGAGATTATAAGAAAAGCCACAAGGATTGTCGAAGATGAATTAAGTAATACCAGGGCATTTCAGTATTTAGCTATCTTGCATAAAGATAAAGTTACTGGAATAAAAAAGGGTAAAAGAGATTATGGCTTACAGATAGAGGTGCGATGTTGGGAAAGCATTGACGCAACCCTGGGGTCGCCAACACAACTCCCATATGAAACATTAGACAAATTAGCGGAAAGAATAACGACAGAAGTTCCAGGTGTGGTAAGTGTAACATATAACATAACAAAAAAGCCACCCTCGACTATTGAGGCTGTTTAATTTAGGCTATAAGCTTAATCTAAGTTTCATGATTTTTCACACACATATATCTGTTAAACAAGTAATAATAAAGGTTATATAGGATTCATAAGTGGATAACTCTAATTTATCTAAGATGGAGTTACTCGGACTTATCGTTAGAAAAAGACGCGGTCAATTCCCCCGCCCCGCCCAGTGGAATAGCTGTTCAGCAAGTAGCACCTTCTATTCCACCGGGCAAGGAAATTGCCGCTTGCCCCATGAAATACTTCAAGAAGCACCTATGCATATTATTTCACGGGGCGAGGCTCTCGCACTTTGCTCTCATGAGACTTACGTCGGGAAATCATGCCCGCCTGCCCCATGGAATAAGGGCTTTGGCTTCATTGCACCCTATTCCACGGGGTGAACCTTCCGAGACGCTTTCCTGAATAGAAAGTCCTCATGTATCCAATTATAAAATGCAAATTCTTCTATTCATTACGGAACTTCTTTTGAATGTGACATCATTAATGATAATCACAGTCATAAGCTTAATGCTTGACATTATTGCTATGAAGGATAGAATCTCAAACAAAGGAGGTAGATATGGAGGAAAATGAAAAATATAGGAGAGCAAGAGAGAGAGTCGAGGAAATAAAATCGTTCTACAGTCATCTCTTTATTTATGTAATAGTAAATTTAGCATTGTTTATAATAAATATGCTTACATCACCAAATTCATTATGGTTCTATTGGCCTCTATTCGGTTGGGGAATAGGATTGCTCATCCATGCTTTTAGTGTTTTCGGGACAAAACGTTTCTTAAAAGATTGGGAAGAAAGAAAGATTAAAGAATTAATAGAAAAAGATAAAAAGGGAAGAAAATAAACGAATAATTATTACAAATAAGATATAATTAACTTTGTCTATTTTCCTCTCCAATACTCTATTCGCGTGAAAAAGAAAAGGGACAATATTGTAAGCCAGGATAATAAAAAGTAATGCCAAATGAAAAAAGAGCCCTTCTAATTGAGGGTTCTATTGGAAAAACTCTTATCAGGTTAACAATACCAATGATCTTTGGTATTATCGGTATTGTTGCGTTCAATCTGGTTGATGCCTTTTTTGTTGGGAAACTTGGAACGAATGAACTTGCAGCGCTAAGTTTTACATTTCCTGTTGTACTGGTAATTGCGAGTCTAGCGCATGGGATCGGGATAGGCGCATCAGTAGTCATCTCTCGCGCCATAGGTGAGGGCAACTATTATAAAGTCCACCGTCTAACTACAGACAGTCTAATACTGGCAATCCTGATAGTCGCATTCTTTGTTACTATTGGGCTCCTTACCATAGATCCTATTTTCCGTCTTCTGGGAGCAACTCCTGAAATAGTGTCCCTCATCAAACAATATATGAGGATCTGGTATTTTGGTATGATATTTGTTGTTGTTC
>Ga0315549_1002027_pt1 | contig 19945 bp, 21 predicted proteins | sample SalMarSW160200MG_FD_203101 | JGI IMG/M metagenome (GOLD analysis project Ga0315549, IMG submission 203101) | Salt marsh sediment microbial communities from the Plum Island Ecosystem LTER, Massachusetts, United States - Salt Marsh Sediment SW1601-200 ... | reverse complement strand
ATCGGTGATCCGGATATACCAACATCAAAGGATATTGTAGAGACTCTCTGTAAAGAAGCAAACGTCCCGGAAAATCACAGATATCCCTCAAGTTACGGTTTAAAGATTTTTAAAGAAGCAGTATCAAATTTTTATTTGCAGAGATTCAATGTAACACTTGATCCGGAAAGGGAAGTCATACCGCTTATGGGTTCCAAGGAAGGAATAGCTAATCTGGCTTATACATTTATAAATCCGGGCGATCATGTTATTATGACCGACCCATCTTATCTTGTATATAAAATAAGCGCTCTATTCGCAGGCGGAATACCTTATAAGGTTCCTCTTAAGAAAGAGGATGATTTCTTATTAGATATTGAAGATATTGATCCGGAAATAGCAAAAAAAGCAAAGATAATATATATAAATTATCCGAATAATCCGACTTCGGCAACATGTGATAAGAGTTTTTTTGAGAAGATAGTATCTTTTGCAGAAAAAAATAATATTATTGTCTGCCATGATAATGCTTATTCAGATGTCTATCAGGTCGAGAACAAACCGATGAGTTTTTTAAATGCTTACGGCTCCAAAAATATAGGAATAGAATTCAATTCACTTTCAAAGACTTTTAATATGACAGGGTGGAGGATAGGCTATGCCGTTGGTAATGCAGGAATTATCGAAAGCCTGGGTAAATATAAAACCAATGTAGATTCCGGTGTTTTTAATGCCATTCAATATGCCTCAGTCAAAGCTCTGGAAAATTACAAAATACATACGGAATATAACAATAAGATTTACAACAGGAGAAGGGAATTGATAAAGAAAACCCTTGATGAAACGGGAATAGATTATCACGATTCCAACGCTACCATATATGTATGGGCAAAGGTTCCTGAAGGATTTACATCGGGCTCATTCTCTAAAATGCTGCTTGATAAAGCTAATGTAGTGGTAACACCGGGTGTAGAATTCGGAGAGAACGGGGAAGGCTATATAAGGATCTCCATGACTCTGGAAGATAGCAGATTGGAAGAAGCCTTAAAAAGGATAAGAAACGTTTTATGAAACGGTTAAAGCTGCTAGATGTAATTTGATATGAAAGAAAAAACCCTTTTAATTTTTATAGATTTCTATAATTTTAGAAAAAATACCTCAAATAGACCGGATCACAGTAAAGCATTAAGTGAAAATGCAGAAGAACTAAAAAACCTGACCTTAAGTGCCGGTGCAGTTGTAGAAGAGATGGTTTTCGGTAGACAGGATAAACCAAATCCCAAATATTTCATTGGAACCGGGAAGTTAGATGAAGTCAAAAATATCGTTGATACTAAAGATATAGAACTGGTAATTTTTGATGATGAAATCACACCTACACAGCAAAGAAATCTACAATTGAAACTTGACACCAAGGTCCTTGATAGAACTGCTTTAATCCTGGATATATTTGCACAGAGGGCTCACAGCAGTGAAGGAAAACTTCAGGTCGAGCTGGCACAACTTAACTATCTTCTTCCCAGATTGAAAGGCAGGGGAGTAGAGCTTTCAAGATTGGGCGGCGGTATCGGGACAAGGGGTCCAGGTGAAACAAAGCTTGAAGTCGATAAAAGAAAAATAAGGAAACGAATCAGTGTCCTTGAAAAGAAGATACAACAGATCAGCACACAGAGAGATACTCAGAGAAAGAGCAGGGAAGAAAAGAATGTATTTCAAATAGCACTTGTAGGATACACCAATAGCGGTAAGACTACACTTCTTAACTCAACAACCAGTTCAGACGGCTATGTTGAGGATCGTCTATTTTCGACGCTTGATTCGACTACAAGAAAATTAAAAATGTATCCTAATTCCGAAGCCCTGATCTCAGATACGGTCGGATTCATAGAAAAATTACCGCATCAACTCATAGCATCCTTTAAATCTACTCTCGAGGAAGTCAAAAGATCGGATTTACTTTTACTTGTTTCCGATATAAACAAGCCGGATTTCGAGAACAATATTAAGAGTGTCAAAAATGTACTGAAAGAGATCGATGCAGCGGACAAGCCCATGCTGCTGATTTTTAATAAAATCGATAAATTAAGCAATGCAGAAATAGAAAGATTAAAAATAAAATATAAAGAAGCGATATTTATATCTGCATTGAAAAAGACCGGATTTAAAGAATTATATTCAACAGTTAAAAAAATGATCGAAAGGCATTATTTAGATATAGTCGTCAGAATTCCATATAATGAGAATAAGCTTATTTCTTTTATTTATGATAACTGTCAGGTTCTCGGACGCAAAAATCTGGGAAACTCAGCTATTTTAAATCTGCATGTGAATTCAAGATACTGTTCCATGTTATCACGATACATATACAGAAGAAGAGAAAGCAGGGAAGCCAGGATAGAATAGGAGTCAATATAGTTTAAAAATATTTCCTGATCACTCCGATTACTTTTCCAAGTATTTTTACATCATTTACTACAATTGGTTCCATGTAATCATTTTCAGGCATTAATTTTATCTTCTTATCTGTCTTGAAAAATCTTTTGACTGTTGCTTCATCTTCCAGCAGAGCCACAATTATTTCTCCGTTTATGGCACTTTCCTGTTTCCTTACAACAATATAATCCCTGTCAAGTATACCGGCATTAACCATGCTGTCTCCTCTTACATGAAGAATAAATACTTCTTTTTTTCCTTTTACGAAGTCAGGTGAAAGAGGAAAATAATCTTCGATATTTTCGGTTGCAAGAATAGGTTTTCCGGCTGTTATGTTTCCGACAACAGGAACATATACAAGATTATTAAAACCACGATCGATTGTTTCATCCTGCTGCCTTGGAAATATAGAAATAGCACGGGGTTTGAACGGATTTCTTTTAAGATATCCTTTTTCTTCAAGTTTTTTTAAATGTGAATGTACAGTTGCCGAGGAACTAAGATTAACTGCCTGAGCTATTTCTCTTACGGAAGGAGGATATCCGGATTCTTTGATCTTCTTATTGATGAATTTTAGAATATCTTCCTGTCTTGTGCTGATATTATTATCCATAATTTTTTAAAATAATATTTGTTATTCTAATTTCAATTATTATAACAAAAAAGAATAACAAAGGCAAACACAGGTTCGCTTTTCTATTCTTCTGGTTTTTTTATCCAGGTCATCATCTTTCGCAATTCTTTGCCAACTTTTTCTATCAGGTGATTTTCTTCCTGTTTTTTAATTGCATTATATAATGGCCGTCCGGCCTGGTTTTCGAGTATCCACTCCCTGGCAAAAGACCCGTTCTGGATATCTTCAAGCAGTTTTTTCATATTTTTTCTGGTTTCTGCAGTTATAATTTTTTTACCTTTCACCATATCGCCATATTCTGCAGTATCGCTTATTGAGTATCTCATCCATGATATTCCGCCTTCATAAATCAAATCCACAATCAATTTTAATTCACTCAATACTTCAAAATAGGCTATTTCAGGCTGATACCCTGCTTCGACCAGCGTATCGAATCCTGCTCTTATAAGCTCGGTTGTTCCTCCGCAAAGAACAGCCTGTTCTCCAAAAAGATCTGTTTCGGTTTCTTCCTTGAATGTAGTTGTAATTATCCCGACTCTTCCGGCACCAATTGCTTTTGCATAAGCAAGAGCGTACTGTTTGGCTTTTTTAGAATAATCCTGATAAACTGCAATTATTGCAGGGACGCCGCTGGATTCTGTATACATCCTTCTTACAATATGACCAGGTCCTTTTGGAGCTATCATAATGACGTCTATGTCTTCTTTTGGAATGATCTGATTGAAATGGATATTAAATCCATGGGCAAAGCAGAGTATATTTCCTTTATCAAGGTTTGGTTCTATATATTTGTAATAAATATTTTTCTGCATGGTATCCGGTGCCAAAAACATTATTATGTCAGCCATTTTTGATGCCTTGTCAGTAGTATAGACTTCGAATCCTTTTTCTTTTGCCATATTCCAGGGTTTGCTTCCTTCAAGTTCTCCTATGATAACGTCCATACCGCTGTCTCTCAGGTTCTGGGCATGAGCATGTCCCTGGCTACCATAACCGATTATTGCTATTTTTTTACCGTTCAGTATTTTCATGTCTATGTCTTTATCATAATTAATTTCTGCCATTGTTCCTCCTATAATTTTTAATGAATGATATAATTCCACCGGGGTAGGGGATTATACAATTGATTTTCTTTATATATTCTAACAAATAACTAAAAAAAGTATATAAAATTTGAATAAAATCAAAAAATAAAAAATTTTTATATTATCTATTGACACGAACATACGTTTGGTTATATTATTATAGCGAACATATGTTTGTTATTAGGATATAAGTATAAAGACAGGTAAATATCATTTTATAATAAATAAAAAGAGGTAACAACAATTGGGAATGATTAAGGTAAACATTAAAAAAATATTTTTATATATTCTTATAATTATTGTTGTATGCCTGGTTATAACAGCTTTTTATTACAATAGATATAAATTTAGCGGTATAACCACAACAAGATATACCAGAGTAAGTCTGGAACATGAGACCAATATAAGCGAGCTCGCAGATAAATATTCAAATAATCTGACCAAATCAAGATTTGTAAGTGAAATAAAGAGAATAAATGATATGGATAACGCAGACTATATTCCAGGAAATTCTACTATAATTATTCCTATAATCGAATTCGAATAGTATAATCTATATAATTCAAAATATTATAATCTATATAATTCAAATATTTTAAAATTAATCATAATCCTATAAATCAACTTATAAATATTCTTAACATTATTTTTAAATAAATGATAACCATTAAAGTAAAAGTACTTGATAAATCAATTCCTGTACCTGGATATGCTCATACAGGTGATGCAGGGCTTGATCTTTATAGTTCAATCGATTGTGAATTAAAACCTTTCGAGAGAAAAAAAATACCTACCGGTATTAAAGTATCAATACCTCATGGTTATGCCGGATTTGTCCAGCCGAGATCCGGTCTTGCTTTGAAAAATGGCATAGGTATGGTAAATGCTCCCGGCCTAATTGATTCTGCTTATAGAGGAGAGATCTGTGCAATACTTATAAATTTTGATACTGATAACACGTTTCATATAAAAAAAGGTGACAGGATCTGCCAGATGGTAATTCTTGGAGTTGATGAAGTTCATCTTAATATAGTTGATGATTTGGATGAAACTACAAGGGGTGAATCGGGTTTCGGAAGTACAGGTTAATAGAACCTTACGTATCAATAAAATTCTTATAAGCATGAGAATGTTTCTTTTCCTATATATTATTAACTTCCGATAATATATATTATGTTAACTTTAATATAATTAAAAGATTTTGCTATTCCTGAATGATTATTAGATGTTATTTGTATAGTATGAATTAGATAGTTTTGATTACCCTGGCCGGGTTCCCTACTGCAAGACAATTATCAGGAATAGAATCAAGCACCAGTGAGTGTGCCCCAATTGTAGTATTATTACCAATTTTTATAGGACCAAGTATCGTGACATTTGTATAAAGAATAACATTATCTCCGATCTCAGGATAACCGCGACCACCATGATGAAATATGGAATGTCCAATACCACCCAGTGTGACGTTAGAAAAAATACTTACATTATTACCAATCTTTACTCCCCTGCCTATTATAACTCCGGCAGAATGCCATATTCTGCATCCAGAACCTATTTCGGCACCCGGATCTATTTCAGCTCCATTAAAGAAAAAATTTATTCTGCAGCAGATTTCTGACAGTAGTCTTAGCTTTATTTTAAAAAGTATTCGATAGAATCTGTAAAATATTAAGGCCTGTATCCCTGGTTTTACGAGTATTATTCTAAAAGCACCCCATATGCCAGGTTTACCCTTCATTGTGCCGTATTTACTGAAGAGATACTCTATATCTCCCTTTAAATTACCGTTATTATTATTTTTCATTTTATGGAAGGAAATTTACTATCTTGTTAATACTAATATTTAATACTAATGATTGGAAAATGAGAATAAACTTTTTCGAAACTTGATGATATATCTTTTTTAAAAAATTATCTATTTATATATTTAAATAATAAGCTGTTATAGTCTTTCTTATAAAATAATTTTATATTTATATCCGGATACAACTCTTTTAATTTTCTAATTTTATAATTTTTCTTTGTAACCAGATTTTGATTAAGAGTGGTAAGTTCGATATAAAGATCCAGGTCCGGCAGATAGAAATCCGGTGTAAAGCTGGCTTCGGGATTTCCTTTTATATCAAACTCCAATACAAAGGTTCTTGGTTCATATTCCCATCTCATTTTATAAAAATCCAGTATTCTTGAAAATTCCTTCTCACTGTTGTGCGCAAATCTTATATTTTCAGAATCTTTATAATTGCTTTCAGGATTATTGTTTTTATTTATATTTTCTCTTATGTCCAATAAATTTTTTCCCATATGTTTCTAAAAAACCTCCGTTCAAATTTTAAGATATTAATATTGTTTATAACTTCCTGAATTTATTCCTGCTTCTGTTTTTCTATTATTTTTCATAAAGTATTTCTCTATATCACCATTCAAATCATTGTATACCTTACCCAGAGCTATCCCGAATACACCCTGGCCGCTTTTTAATGTATCCACTATCGCTTTATCTGAATCGCAGGCGTAAACAGTATTCCCATCAGATATAAGCGTCAGTCTTAAAAGTCCATTACCGCGATTACTTTTATTATCATATTCATCCAAATATCTTTTCGTTTTTCTTAATTTCTGCAGGCTGATACCTGCTTCCATTAATTTTTTTATAACCTTTAATTTCATTAAATCGTTAAAGTCATACATTCTTCTGCTTCCATAACCCCCTGCCCCATTCACGGAAGGCTTTAAAAAACCGGTTCTATCATAATAATCAAGCTGTTTGTATGTGATCCCTATTATCCTGCATACTTCTAAGGAACCATAAAATTTCTTGATAATCGTACTATCCATGAATATATTTTCTTTATTTACTTTATTATAATCTTAATTACATTATTGTAATTACATCATTGTAATTTTAGAATTTATATCCATTAAAGTCAATAGAAGATATGCTTAATATCAGGCCTTAAAAGTATATCGAATAGATAAAAAGATGTTTATGAAGTTAAGAAATCCGGAGAATATTTTTGAATATTATTTATTTTCGAAATTTTTTTTAAAATCTTCCGGCTCAATATTGTCGAGGAAATTTTTAAATTTTTTTACCTCATCTTCTATTGACTGTATTCTAAGTCCACCTGATTCCAGTACCTGTTCTGCAACATAGATATCGCATTTACTTCTCACGGCGGTAGCGATTGCATCGGATGGCCTTGAATCGACTCTGATTACTTTTTTATCAGTATTCATGATGTTGATTATGGCATAAAAAGTATTATTTCTTATTTCTGTTATTTCTATATTATCAATACTTATTTTCAAATTATTAATAATATTAATGATTAAATCATGAGTCATGGGCCGGGGTGTTTTTATATTAGACATTTCAAGAGCAATAGCCGAAGCTTCATAGGGTCCTATCCATATTGGTAAATATCTATTTCCATTTTCTTCTTTTAGAAGGAGAATTGGCTTGTTGGATGGCAACTCTATCCTTACTCCTTCAAGTATCATCTTTATTAAATTTGTATTCTTTCTGATTTTCAACTTTTTAAAATAATTTTGCCTGTAATTATATAACACTTGATAGCTTAAAGCGATAAATCATATCTAATGGAGTCCATGCAATAACATGATATCTGGTTTTAAAACAATTAAAAACTACCAATAGGTTCAAGGGGTCATAACATTATTATATGGAGCTGCTTTTCAGGGATTCGATATCTTTTTTTATAGTTTCCAATTTTAATTCATATATCGATTGGAGATTTCTGAATTTCTGTTTATAATCCAAACCATAACCGACTATATATTTTTCTCCGATCTTAAAACCAATATATTTGATATTTATTTCTGCGATTCTTCTGACATCCCTGTCCAGAAGAGTGCATATTTCAATGCTTCCGGGAAATCTTGATTTTAAATTTCTTAATAGATAGCTTATGGTAAGTCCTGTGTCAATAATATCCTCTACTATCAATACATCCTTTCCTTCAATGGATTCATCCAGATCTTTGGTGATCCTTACCACGCCTGTAGATGTATCATTAATTCCATATGTAGAAATACCCATGAAATCTATACTCAGAGGAAGATCGATTTCCTTGATAAGGTCTGCTAAAAATATTACCCCCCCTCTTAATATACTTACCAGCAGTAGATTTTTATATTTATAATCACCTGTTATTTCTCTTCCCAGTTCAGAAATTCTATTTTTTATATCAGAACCTGTAAATAATTCTTTTCCTAAAATACTGCTTTTTATTAATTCTTTTTCGGTTTGATCACTCAAAATATAATCGGGATTATTAAATATAATTTTTTAATATGTAAGTCTACTTATATTCTGTACCATTGCTACCCATGTCGAACCTCTGTTAAACAACATGATTCTTCCTTCACCATCTCTGTACACAAATGGATCGAAAGCAGACGTCCTCTCCCATGTTCCTTCTGCGATATTACCGTCCATAAAGAAAAAGGCTTTACCCATATCGCTGGTTCCTGTTGTTCTTACCGCCATATGTTGGGCTGCATCTATTGGACCTTCGATATTAGTAATCATGACGATTACATTATTTACTGCAATCTGCTGACCGGTTTCATAGTCGGTATGTTTATTGCCGCCAACATATTTATAATAAACGTTTTCTTCCATATTATATTCGAAGCTTGCTTTATATGCATTTTGATCAGAAAAATTAATAGCTATATTACCTGTATCACCTCTATTGGAAATATCTGTATCCACTTTAAATTTTAAAGGCGACTGACCTCCCTCTAATGAATATCCAAGACTTTCCGCTTCTTCTTTTAAACTTGTTGTAGACATAAAAGCGGTATGTTCCTGAATGTTGCTTCTGTTCCAGTCTCTCCATCCGGAAGAAGAATTGGCCACAATAGAACTATTTCCTGATTGGTCCCCCAGAGGTGTTAATACATCCAATCCAAGATTTTCAATTGTTTTATATGCTTCCGTATAAGTGCCCCAGAATGAATATACCGGATCGAAACTTCTCGCAATCTCAGCATAATATATCCTCGCACTTCTGATCGGGCCTACGATTTCTGCATCATGAGAAGAATACACCACTACGTACCTCGTCACTCCATATTCATCAACAACTTCAAATATAATATCGGCATAAATGAGTCCTGACTGTGGTCTTGCATCCGGAGTATTTTCTACCATTATTGCAAAAGGTCTGCTGTCCAGGACTGCATCGGATATTTCCAGTCCGCTTAATATATTTATATTTCCGGTTATTTCTGTTCCGCCGACTTCGTCTACAATTTCCTCTTCTTCTTCAGCTGTTTCTTCCTCTTCTTCCGTTACTTCTTCTTCTGCGGTTTCCTCTTTCGCTACCTGACCGAATTTACAACCTGTAAAAACTAAAATAGAGATTAAAGTAATAACCGACAATACTACCAATAACTTCAGTAAAATAAACATTCTGTGTGATTGATTGTTTTTGAAAGCCAATTCAATATACCTCCGAATTAATTTTATATATTTCTTTTTAATAACAAATTTCTAACTATTATAATTGTAAATGTTAAAAAGTAAAACACTAATAAAAATATTAATATGTATATGGTCTCTACTTCTTTTTTAGTAGATAATTCTTCATAAATAAATGCATTACTGATACTTTCTCTTGCGATAAGATCGATTTCTTCTATTTTTTTATCGTTAACGATGATTTCCATCGTTCCCATAACCTCATTTTCCTTAACAGGTAAAGCTATATCGGTTTTTACTTTGTTTTCTACATCGACAACATCTCTATTTATATTTATCAGCTTTATATAATCCCTATCAGGATATAAATCTATGCCCGTAACTGTCCGTTCACCTGTGTTTACAGTCAGGACCGCCTGTTTTAAATCAACTATTTTTACATATTCCAGATTATTGTATGCCCAGTCCAGTAATTTTAATGCATCTTTGTCCCTTTCTTCCTTAGAAGAACTATTTAAAATCACAGTCAGAAGTTTTAAATTATTCTTTTCGGAATAAAGCACAAGACAAAAACCAGCATTTGTTTTAGAACCGGTTTTTATTCCCCTTATATAATCTTCGCTAAGAAGCCTGTTTGTGTTTATAATTTTAACTTCTTTGCCATCTATTTTTATGGTATCTTCAATCGTTCTAACAATTTCTCTGAACAGTTCATTTTCCATACAATAACCAGCAATTTTAGCAATATCAAATGCTGTCGATTTATGATCTGGGGAATCATCAAGACCATTAGTGTTCTGAAAGAAAGAATCATGCGCCCCTATTTCCTTTGCTTTTTTATTCATTAATTCTACAAAATCCTCTTCATTTCCTGAAACATATTCAGCAAGGGCAATAATCGCATTATTATGAGAGCATATAAGCGATGCCTTAAGCAGATCAAGCAGGGTTATCCTATCACCTGTTTTAAATTCAAATACGGAATTATTTCTCCCTGAAGCATTCTTTGAGATCTTCGCTATTTCCTCCATATTGTCTATTTTTTCAATAGCAACAATAGATGATAGTATCTTGGTTATGCTGGCAGGATACATCAATTCGGAGGAGTTCTTCTCCCAGAGAATATCTCCTGTCTCATAATTAACAACAACTGCAGCTTTTGCAGATATATTGATCCTGTCGTTATAGATTGCTGCATCCGGATCACAGTAGATTTTATCAGGAACGGTAAAAAAGAAGAAAGAAAAAATTATAAGGAAGATTAAAATATATACTAATATGCAGTATGTTTTTAAGTTTTTTTGAATTGGGACCGAAGAACTTCTAACGATCATTTATGTTTTTCCAGAAATTTCCTATTTTCTTTCTTTACTAATAATTCTTGAAAATCACAGAGCACTCTTTCTAACTTGCCAATAATTCTAATTGCTCTTATATGAGAATCTTTTTTACTTGACATCATCAAAGGAAAAACAATTTGCTGAATAAATGAAGAATGGCGGCTGGCAAAATTTTCAAACAATTTCAAATGTTTTATCTGTATACCATATCTGGATAACTCACTTATGATTTTTAGAATTTCGATATCATTAGAATCTATAATATATTTGCCATCTTCTTCTATCCATCCGAAAATTTCATTTTCGACCAGACTTCTTATTAAAGATGGTGCCAGTTTGAATTTTTTAGAAATATCTTCCAGTGAAAATGATTTTGTCTCATACCCGGTTTTAAATTCTTCTCCCAATTTAAGCTGAAGATTTTCGATAGATCTGCCTTCACTCAAAAATTTCTTAAAATCTCTTGATTTTAGTTTTTCCTTTATAACCTCCAGGGGCATATATAGATCTTTTTGCATTTTCAATATAAAATTTAGTTTTTCTATATCTTCCCTGTAAAAAATTCTATATTTATTGGATGCTCTTTTTGGTGACAGAAGTCCTTCGAATTCCAAAAATCTGATTTTACTATTGGTTAAATCAGGATAAATCTTTTTAAAATTTTTTACGACCTTGCCTATGGTAAGATATTTTTTTTCCGGTAATTTTTTATCCATTTAATCCTTTCTACCGAAATAAAAAAATAAAAATATATATTTCCCGATTTGTACTCTATCCTCATTTTTTAAAACGACATTATCCACTATCTCTCCATTTACATAGCTTCCGTTTAGACTACCCAGATCTTTTATTAAAAAATCATTGCCAGATCTTTTTAATACTGCATGTTTTCTGGATACTGTTATATCATCAAGAAATATATCCGATTCAAGATTTCTTCCGATTGTGAGTTTGGATTTGTTTATAAGGAATTTATCTCCAATATTGGGACCTTTTATGATGACAAGCCCGCTACTGCCTTTCGGTACCTTTTTTATATCTTCAAGTATAGTACTGGCTATTTTTTCTATACCTTCAATTTTTTTATCAATAATAGATTCGGTTTTTTTATTTTTTGGTTTAATTTCCATTTTTTATTTCCGATCTATCACTTTTGTTTAAACGTATAACTCTAAATTTAGATGTATAAAATAAAACACATGGTCGGGACGAGAGGATTCGAACCTCCGACCCCCAGTACCCCATACTGGTGCGCTAAACCAAACTGCGCTACGTCCCGTCTTACTCTATTTTAAGATAATGCAAATGATTAGTAAAGTTATCTATCCGAATAATATCTTAAACTTCAGATTTAAACTTTCTTTTCATTAGTTTATTGACAGATTCTATCGGACTTAAATCTTTATAAATAATCTCATAAACACATTCGGTAATCGGAACTTCGATATCCAGTTTTCTAGAAATCTCATATACAGCTCTGGTAGTATTAACCCCTTCTGCAACCATGTACATATTTTCAAGAATTTTCTCTATTCTGTCACCACCTGCTATCCTCTCACCTACGCATCTGTTCCTGCTGTTTTTACTTATGCATGTTGCTATAAGATCTCCCATTCCCGCTACTCCTGAAAATGTCAAAGGATTGGCACCGAGCCTGTTTCCAAGTTTAGCAAGTTCATGCAGTCCTCTCGTGATTAGAGAAGCCTTTGTATTTGCTTTATATCCCATACCATCAGAAATTCCCGCTGCTATTGCTATTATATTTTTAACTGCTCCGCCGATCTCGACACCGACAATATCCTTATTGGTATAGACTCTGAATTTGTCTGTAGATACTATAGGCTGAATGTATTCTAATGTCTCTCTACTATATGATGCAGCCACCGATACGCTGGGAAGTCCCTGTGCAATCTCCGAAGCTATATTAGGACCGGATAATACACAGATCTTTGATATAGATTTTCCTGGCAGGCATTCTTCCATTACCTGCGATAATCGTAAATTGGTTCCAATCTCAAGTCCTTTTGCCACATTTAATACACATTTTATATGCTTGATATTCTCTCTTATAATTTCATTAAAATTATTGATTATTTCTCTCAAAGTATGGGACGGGACCGAAAAAATTATGATTTCCGGATTTCCGAAACCATCCTCAGGTTTTATGAACGGTATGACATTTTCAGGTATATATAAATCACCTGTATATTTTTTATTTTTTCTCGATCTTTTTATTTCTTCATAAGTATCTTTACTTCTTGTCCATAAATTGATCACGTACCCTTTTCCCGCAAGAATTACCGATAGAGTTGTTCCCCAGCTTCCGGCACCGATTATAGTTATATTAATCTTTTTATTCATAATCCTTTTATCTTTAAATTTAGTATTTAAACTTAAAATATATGGGGGTACCCATAAAACCGAATTTATCTCTTATGCTGTTTTCAATATATCTTATAATATTTACTTTTCTTTTTACATCCATATTCGAATAAACCAAAAAAACCGGAGGTGAAGATTTTATCTGTCTTATAAATTTTATTTTGAATCTCTTACCTTTTATAAAAACACCCGTTGTTTCCTGATCCTGTTTCTTAAAAAAGCCTGTAATCATGTTATCGGATATTTCTTTTTTTCTCTCAATCATAAGCTTATCTATCATTTTTATGATATTTCCAATCCCCTTTTTTGCCAGTGCACTTATCTTTAAAAAAGGAATATAATTTGCGAATTTAAGTTTTAAATGAAACATGTTTGTAATATTATCAATTGTTTCTCTATCAGCTATATCGATTTTATTAAAAATAACACAAATGCTTAAGCCCTTCTCTATGCAGGTTTCTATTATTCTAACATCCTGTTCGGCTACTTCTTTGCTGCAATCTATAAGTACAAGACTTATGTCCGATTTTTCTATTGCTCTTAATGTGCGGAGCCAGCTATAATAGTTCAGATCTTCTTCTTTTTTCTTTTTTCTTCTCATTCCGGCAGTATCTATAAATTTATAAATCTTATTATTTAATCTCACCATGCTGTCTATGCTATCTCTTGTGGTCCCTTCTATCTCATCTACTATCGCTCTTTCGTCTCTGATAATAGTATTAAACAATGTCGATTTTCCTGTATTCGGTTTTCCAAGAATACAAATAGCAGGAACTTTTTCCTCTTCATATTTATATATATCAATAGAATCTTTTTTAAATTTTGAAACAATTTCATCCAGAAGATCTCCAGTATTTGTGCCGTGCAGCGCAGATATTTTTACCGGATATCCAAAACCAAATTTTAAAAAATCTTCAATATAGAAATCCCCTTCTTTATCATCATACTTATTACCTGTAAAAATGATTTCCTTATCTGTTTTTCTCAGCAGTGACGCTATTTCTTCATCAATAGGAGATACAGGCTGTTTCAGATCAACCATAAATATAATAATATCCGATTCGTCTATAGCTTTTTTTGTTTGCAGAAATACCTGCATATCCATCCTTTGTTTTGATTTCAAATCTATTCCACCCGTATCCAGCAAATAAAAAATCTTACCGTTCCAATCGGTCATGTAATATTTACGGTCCCTTGTGATCATTGGATCTTTATGCACAATTGCTTCGCTTTTTTTACATATTCTGTTTATCAGAGTGGATTTACCTACATTTGGTTTTCCGATAATAGCAACTTTTGGTATGTTCTCATTCATATGATATCATCCGTAATTAATCCAATATTTAATTAATTATTTCTCTTATAATACTATGACCATCTTCGGATATTATTTTTATTCTGCCGTTGATTTCTTCAATATCTTTTCTATTGAAATCATCAATTGTAAGATTTTCTTCATTAAAAATTCCTGCGGGAACAAGTATCTTTCCAAATTTTTTAGTGTTCTCTTCACATAAAGTCGACTTTATATCCTGTCCGCTTAATAGTCCTGTCACTTTTATATTACCGCCCAGGAATTTATTCTCTACTTCTAATACTTTAACACAGGAAACTATTTTTTTCCCTGCTGTTTTTGATTTTTTGGCAAGATTATCCAGGGACCTGTCTATTACCTTTTTCCCATATTCAGATGTGACCACCAGTATCGGTCCTTTGTCACTGCCGGATTTATCAGCAAATTGATCAAATTTTATCTCTTCATCTATTTCCTTTAAGAAAACGGTACTCTTCCCTATTCCGTTTTCAATCTGATAAAAATCCCCATAGTATTTATATTCCGGGAAATCAATACCTGCAAGGATATAGAACTCATCCGAAAGAAAAATATTTACTGATTTTTTTAAAGACCTGTGCTTTTTTTTAAAATCGTTTATTTTATTAATTATTTTCAGAGCATTTTCTCCGGTATAAGGTCTTATTTTAGAATTTTTATTAAATTTTGTGACGCCTACAGGCACAATACCTATTGATAATATGTTTTTAAAATCGCTGATCAAGGCCAAAAGAGTTATATCCAGATCTTTACCGTCATTGATTCCTGGACAAAGCACTATCTGGATATTTGTTTTTATATTATTTCTATCGAGGATCTTTAGATTTTCCGGTCCGGAAGTATTTTTTTTATTATTAAAAATAATCTTTCTTATGTCTTTGTCTAAACTATGTATGGAAACATAAAGAGGTTCCAGCCTGTATTTTATTATTTTGCTTAAATCTTTTTCAGTAACATTTGTAAGAGTTATAAAATTGCCATACATAAAGGAAAGAAGGTAATCATCATCTTTCACATATAATGAAGGCCTTAAATTTTCGGGAAGCTGTTTTATGAAACAAAATATACAATTATTCTTGCAGGTCTTTATTTTTTTTGATACTAATTTATAATTTTTCAATAGCTTTTTTTACATCTAATATATCCTCTACCGGAGTAGATGCACCCCCGCTGATTCCTACTTTATTTACCTTTTTAAACCATTCAGGCTTGATTTCCCGATTACTTTCTATATGATAGGTCTTCTTATTTATTTTTTTTGATATGGATGTGAGGTTTCTTGTATTGGCGCTGTTCTTCCCGCCAACTATTATCATTACATCGACTTTTTTTGCCAGTTCTTCGGTGGAATTCTGTCTGTTTCTTGTTGTATCGCAAATAGTATTATAAACAATAAGTTCTTTTGTTCTTTTTAACGATTTACCACTTATCATAATCAAACGGTCCAGTATTTGTGTGGTTTGAACCACAATTCCTATTTTTTCTTTTTCAGGGAGTCTTTCTGCTTCGGCTTTATTTTCAATTACTGTATAATTTCCATTTAAGATATAATCTCTTATTCCCATTACTTCAGGATGCTTTTTATTCCCGATAATAATTACGAAGTACCCATTACTGCCAAGCTCCGCGGCTCTTGCCTGAGCTTTTTTTACAAATGGACATGTGGTATCAATGATCTTTATATTCTTTTCTTTAATTTCTTTTATTAGATTTGGGGACATACCATGGGATCTTATTATAAAAATACTGCCGGGTTCTATTTTTTTTAGATTCTGGACCGAAATTAAGCCCCTTTCAGCCAGACTATGCGAAACTCCCGAGTTATGAATGATGGATCCAAGTGTAAAAACTTTTATTTTTTTATTGACCTTATTTTCTTTAAGTATTTGCTCTGTTATTTTTAGAGCTCTCTTTACACCAAAACAATATCCTGAATATTTTGCAGTTTTTATTTCCATATATTAAAAATTTTACTTCCTATTTTATCTTTTTATATAACTTATTTATTTCTTCCATCGTCTTATCCAATATTTTATTTATTGCTTCCTTTTTAGCGTTGTCCTTCACAATATCATTAATATCTATTATATCCCCTACTATTAACTTTATCTTAGGAAAGAATATTCTCTTATGTGGTTTCTGTATTATTTTATTTGTACCGCTCAAAGCCATCGGTAAAATAGGTGCACACGAGACAGCCGCTATGAATCCTATGCCTTTCTTACCCTCTCTCAATATGCCGTCCCTTGACCTTGTACCTTCCGGGAATAAGCCAAGAGCATTTTCTTTATTTAAAATTTCAAATGAAGTGTGAAACGCTCTCCTGTCAAAAGATTGACGTTTGACAGGGAAAGCATTTAAAAAAGTTATGAGAGGTCCCATAATCTTACTGCTGTATAACTCTTTTTTTGCCATAAAATAAATACACCTGGGTATAAATGCTCCTACTAATAATGCATCCAGAAAACCTATGTGGTTTGAGCATATCAATAATTTACCTTTTCGGGGCACTTTAAATAAATCTATTGTCTGAACTCTAAATAATAAAATAAATATTACTTTAAGAAACAATTGTAAAGCTTTATAAAATGCAAGATAGGATTTACTATGTTTTGTTTTTAACATTTTTTTCCCTTAAATATAATTTTTTTATCCTGTCTACTACTTCTCCTATCGACATTTCAGAAGTATCAATGACAATTGCATTTTCAGGGATTATAAGCGGACTATTCTTCCTGCTGCTGTCTATTCTGTCTCTGCTTATGATTTCATTTTTTATCAGATCTCTCTCCGAAAACTGTTCCTGACTCCTTACCTGAAGAACTCTTCTCCTTACTCTTTCATTTAAATTTGCAGTAAGATATATTTTTAAAGTTGCATCAGAACATACAACACTTCCGGTGTCTCTACCCTCAAGTATGGCATTGCCCTCCTCTATGAATTTTTTCTGCAGATCAACAAGATAATTTCTCACTCCAGATAATTTTGAAACAATAGAAACTGCAGATCCTACTTCCCTGCTTCTGATTTCATTGGTGACATTTTTTCCGTTTAACCTCACAGTTGTATATTTATCTGCATCCACGGATTTGCTGTCTAATTCAAGATCTGTATTTCTTGCAAGTTCCAATATTGATTTCTCATCCCGGTAATTTATTTTATTTCGCAGTGCAAGAAGTGTTACCGCTCTATACATGGCACCTGTATCAATATATTTAAAATTCAATTCTTTTGCCAGAATTTTGGCTACTGTACTTTTACCGCTCCCTGCAGGTCCGTCTATTGTAATAATATTTTCGGGCATTATCTGAGCAATATAATATTTAAATATTGTAAAATCATTTTGATAGCATTAATCTAATTTATTGTGACATAATCTTCTTTAGATTATATATGAAGCCCGGAAAGGAGGTATTGATACAATCGGAATCAAGAATAGTCACATTTCCTTTTGAAAGCAGAGCCAGTATCGAAAGAGACATTGCCACTCTGTGGTCCATAAAGCTTTCTACCACTCCCTCACCCGCTCGAAAATCAACATCTCCCTTTATTATCATGCCATCTTCTTTTTCTTTTATATCTACTCCCAGTTTTTTAAATTGACTTACGATAGACTTTATTCTATCGCTTTCTTTAAACCTTAATTCTCCTGCATCTCCGATCACTGTTTTTCCTCTTGCTGCTGCTGCTGCGACGCATAATATTGGAATCTCATCAATTATGCCTGGAATTTTTTCCTTCCCTATTTCTATGGAATTTAATTTACTCGAAAATGCTTCAATGTCCACAACCGGCTCATTGTTTATAATTCTCTGATTTTTTATAACTATTTTACCGCCCATTTGTCTGAGAATCTCAATGAAGTAGCTTCTGATAGGATTCATACCAATGTCTTTCATCAAAGTATGGGAATTTTTCAAAACAAGAGCGGCTACAATAAAGAAAGCCGCCGAAGAAATATCTCCCGGAATGTAAATTTTCCTCGCACTTAATTTTTTACCTGGATTTAATTTTGTATATTTACCATCATAGGTTATATCGGCTCCAAAATACTGAAGCATGCGTTCTGTATGATCTCTTGAGACCTGGGGCTGTATTATCTCGGTTGTCCCCCTGGCATTAAGTGCTGCCATAAGAATACAGGATTTGACCTGAGCGCTCGATACTTTTAGTTCAAATTTTTTCCCTTCAAGATCCTGATTTCCGATTATTACCAGGGGAGCTTTTGTATTGTTCTCTCTCCCATTGATTTTTGCACCCATTTCCTGCAGCGGTTTTATTATTCTTCCCATCGGTCTGCTATTTATTGATTTATCTCCGCTTAAAACCGACATAAAATTAGTCGCAGATAATAAACCGCTCATTATTCTGATTGTAGTTCCGGCATTTCCCACATCCAGTATTTCATCGGGTTCCTTTAAGTTCTTAATGCCCTTTCCGTACACTATTAAATTACCGTTTATTTTTTCTATTTTTACGCCTAATTTATTTAGAATATCCAGGGTTTCTATACAGTCCTGACAGAATAAAAAATTTTCTATCGCTACATTGTTATCGGTTATGGAAGATAAGATCACGCTTCTGTGAGAAATTGACTTATCGCCGGGAATTTTAAATTCTCCTTTTATACTTTTTACTCCATGTATTTCCATTATTACTCACCAAACACTTTTTTTACACTTACTTCGTAACCCGTTTTTTCAATTGCTTCTTTCGTAATCTTACCGGCATCTTCACCTTGAACAAGTACTTTAAGGATTCCTCCTCCACTGAATTCCGTTGAATGAAAAATAGATATGTCTTCAATGTTTATTCCATGCGAACTTATAGCCTGTGTTATCTCGCTTAAAACTCCTGCTCTATCAGTCATGGAGACTCTGATTTCATATAGCTTCGAAATGTCCTTCTCCACATATTTAGGAAGGTTGACTCTGGCTTTTTGAGCTTTGAGGTAATGATTTTTTATTGATTTGGAGTCTCGCTGTTTAAGAAATATCTTAAATTTTGAAAGATATTTTATATAATTATCTATTGATTTTATTAATACTTCTTTATTTTCCAGACTTATATCCAGCCACATTTTCGTATTGGCAGCAGCTATTCTGGTCATGTCTCTAAAACCCCCCGCACATAGTTTAAATAAATTTTTCATCTTCTTTTGTTCATCATCTATCATGTCAACAAGGTTTGTTGAAAGGATATGAGGCAAATGACTGATAAGTGCTACATTTTCATCATGTTCCCTCGGATTCATAGAGATCACTTTTGCACCGATTTTCGTAAATAAGGAGTGCAGCGCAACAAGTG
>Ga0315549_1002026_pt1 | contig 19946 bp, 19 predicted proteins | sample SalMarSW160200MG_FD_203101 | JGI IMG/M metagenome (GOLD analysis project Ga0315549, IMG submission 203101) | Salt marsh sediment microbial communities from the Plum Island Ecosystem LTER, Massachusetts, United States - Salt Marsh Sediment SW1601-200 ... | reverse complement strand
ACCACCTGGTGCCCTGTCTGCAGGGTAAGGACGTTCTATCCTGACGTCGCTTAGATTATCACATCTAGGCATGTGTCTTGATAGAAATCTATCGTCCTCTGAGTTCTTGAATAGTCATAATAAGATGTTTTGTTTAGTGGATCACATTGTGGCTGCATGTTTGGCGGAAGTAGGAGTTCGGATCCAATTTGGTAGCCCAAGTAGTTCAATATATAGAACCTTCAGGGCGTCCTTCTCTTTTGTCTGACTCAGATCGAGTTCCCTTAGATTGAGCTGGGGCATTGATACGTAGAGCTTGCCCTGCCGCCGAAGACCATTAGTGCCAATTTTGAGGCAGTGCACTTTGAGGTAGGATGGGTTTAATGGACACCAAAGTCAGGAAAAATAGAAAGACGGAGGTGTCAGAGTGAAAGGGATTCCACAAGGAAGGTATGCGAAGGAGTTTCGGCAGGAAGCGGTAAAACTGGTAATGGAGGAGGGGTTGTCATGGGGGGAGGCCGCACGGCGGCTTTCGTTGCCGACGTCAACACTGGCGAACTGGGTCAAAGCTGCTAAATCCGGAAAACTGGGAGAATTGGGCAAGAATTACCGGCCGTTGACTGAAGTGGAGATGGAACTAGCCCGTACCAAGAAAGAACTGGCGATAGTGAAGATGGAGCGCGATATCCTAAAAAAAGCAGCCGCGTACTTTGCGAAGGAGTCGCTGCCCGGTACGCGATGATGAAAGAACAGCGGCTCAACTATCCTATCCTGCTCCTGAGACGTATGTTGAACGTATCGGCCAGTGGCTACTACGCCTGGGTGGACAGGCCTCTATCACAACGGGCCCGGGAGGAGATACGCCTGGAGCTTGAGATTAGAGCGGCGGACCGGCGCACCCGGCAGACCTACGGCCCGGAGCGGCTACAATACGACCTAGCGGAGCATGGTATCCGGGTAGGTATTTGCCGGATCAAGCGCATCCGGAAGAAGCTCGGCATACGCTGCAAGCAGAAGAGGAAATTCAAGGTCACCACTCATTCCAAGCACAAACTGCCGGTGGCCGAGAACTTGCTTAAGCAGCAGTTTAAGATATACCAGCCAAATTCAGTGTGGGTGAGCGACATCACCTATGTGCCGACGGACGAAGGGTGGCTTTATCTGGCCGGGCACAAGGACCTGTTTAACAGTGAAATCGTGGGCTACGCTATGGGAGAGCGCTTGACCAGAAACCTGGTGAGCCAGTCCCTGCTTAAAGCCGTGGCCGTCAAGCGTCCGGCGGGTGGGCTGATTCATCACTCCGACCGCGGCAGCCAGTACTGCGCCTATGAATATCAACGGATGCTCAGCCATTTCAACCTGAAGCCATCGATGAGCAGCACGGGTAACTGCTATGACAATGCCCCGATGGAGAGTTTCTGGGGGACGCTCAAGCAGGAGCTTGTCCATCATCGCCGGTACAGGACTAGGCAGGAAGCGATACGAGATATCACGGAGTATATCGAGATCTTCTATAACCGGCAGCGCCGGCAGGAGAGATTAGGTTTCCTGTCACCGGCGGCATATGCCCGGAAATTCTATGCCGGACAGCTGGCGGCATGAAAGGTTTGGTGTCTATTTTTGACATCCGACCTCACTTGCATGGAGCTTTTGCAGGCACGCATCGGCGACTAACCTCGGGATTCAATACATCCTAGCTCGGCCAATTCATCATGTATTCTATCGATCTCGTTCCCAACGATCGTAGTCTTAGAAAGAATCCTTGTGATATCCAAACAATCCTTACATTGGAAAAACGGCGTTGCGGATGTCGGAAGCAAGTGTAGCAGCAATTTTGCAATACTACGGTAGTTAGCGATTATCAATTCTTCTTTTGCCAGATCATGATATAGCCGTGTATTGTGAAGTGGTGGCGCCGGGTAATCGCATATCTGGTCGACGACTTCATCGAATACTATCTTGAGATCGACAATCCAGCCTATCATCTGTTCAACTTCAGCCTGTGAAAGTGGAACGGGAACTCCGGTAGAGCGATCATGCCAGTATTTACGTAGCCATCGCTCCCAAATGCCCTTAGCCACTTCTGGATCGATACCTCCCATTTGACCGCCCAATGCAGCAGCCCACGTAACCCGGCTTTGGGCATCAACTGACTTTATGAAGTCTAACAACCATCCTTTGTCAAGGGGGTTCGAACTCCCGTACAGAGCAATACTAGCGAGGTGTCTACAGAGGTCCTTTATTAGTTCCGTTGTGAGCTTACCTAAATGGTCCTTATACGTCATTCGATACAGGGGCAAGAGTTTAGGAAGCATGCCATTGCTCCATCTGCCCCATTTGAGGTAACCGTCCCAAGCGCGCGTAGCTTCGTCTTCGTTCTTCGACCAATCAAGTAGTGTGAATATTTTTGCCTCAGTCCAAGCTTTGTTAGCGGCGTATAAGAAATGCATCTGGCTTGACAGTATTACGCGACCCAGTTTACCAGCGAGGCTCTTATCAGATAAGACGGTTTCAAATCGTCCTTCATAATCTCGGAATATGTTACTACTGTCCTCGCCTGCCTTCAATCTCTTGGAAAGTAGATGTATCCAAATCTCAGTTATCTTGCCACCAGGATGATTGATCGCGTACCCCAGCCAATCATCAATCGGCCCATCGCCCTCATGTGTTGCCAATCTGCCCCAAATGTCTCCGCAGGTTTGGTCGATAAAGCTAATAATCGACTCATCAAATAGCCGGTCGTCCTTAGTGACTTTATGGTCGATGATTTCGACAATCCCATCCAGCAGTTGGTCCCCCAAGTCTTGTGCGACGAGAATGCCGATTGCTTTTACGAATTGTTCATCTGTTAATGAGGCTTGTCCCCAACCCCGCTCTAAAGCAAGCCAGAGGTCTGTGCGTCTGTCTGCTGCATCGACTTTGGTTAATGCATCAACTAGTTTCAAGCTCCAATCGAATGATGCTGAAACTGCCTTGGCTAGTTCATCCAATAACCCTTCTCTTTCAGGTTCGTTAAGACCCTTTTCATCGTAGCAAATCAAATAATCGATGAGGTCCGCGGGGTCTGATGCCGATAGATCGTCCTTGCTCAACGGTGAAACACTTCCCCATCTCGTTGACATCCAGAAATCCATATCAGGATGCTCTCTTGGCTGGAAATCTGGGTTAGCTCGTTGAATATCCTCCAAAGCCTTTAGAGCCAAGGCGCATTTTGGATCAACTCGGTGTAGCCACTCTAACAAACTAAAGACCATATACTTAGCGGTATCTGGTTTAATTTTACGTTGCTTTCCGGGACCTCGTTTGATTCTGTCTAGCACCAGCTTGCGTGTTTCTTTCGTGGACCGTGGATAGGAGTTCTTTAGCAATTGGAAAGCCTCATGTTTTACCCCCAATTCGTACAGCAGTCTGTGCTTTACTAACCACTTGATCTTCTCGTTCGCGTTCAGATCTATCTGATTCATCCCATAGACAGCCAGCCTCTTTAGTATGGGGACCCCCGATGCTATCCACGATTTGATCGCTGAATCAGCTTGGCTAGCATCGTGCAAAACCAGGTAGTCTAATATATCCCTCGCAGCATCTATCACTACTATTTCATGCTCATGGGCATTCTGTGCGTGGTCTTCGATTGCTGGCCGGTGAATCATCAGCGGATCGAATTCCTCGGTCGCTCTGGAGAAATTGACATATAAATAGTGGGCATGTCGCAGATGGTCTTCGACAATGGGCTGAAGGATTCTCGCATACTCGTTCAGGTTAGGTTTGAAAAGGCCGCTCCAAGATTCCTTGAGCCAATAGTCCTCCCTCTGAAGGGCAACATCAACATCTACCTGTTTTTGATCTTCATCTGAAAATATGAAATGAGGTGTCAGTTTCAACTGCGGGTTTGTCAAATACTTGAAGATCAAATAGGCCGTGACTTTGTCACCGGGATAAGTGCAGCTCTTAAGCAAAGGACCCAATTCACCCTCGCCACCGCTGGGAACAGCATTCAGCAGTACAGACACCCATTTTGCATATTTTACGCTTTCAGGTTCTTTCTCATGGCGAATCCACAAGCTAGTAGCTATACGATGCCATAGAAGGGGACTCATCCTCATTTCTTTACTCTGAAGGAACATGAGGCCCTGCTCTGAATTCGACCAAACGAAATTGAATGCAAACCACCCCGCCCAATCTTGCCTCGCCTCATCCTGTTGCGTACACGTTTGATTAAACACATCAGCAAACTCGGGTGAATTGGACTCAAGCCATTGTAACCATTCGGGATTCTTGGCGTTTTGGACGAAGTACCGGACGTTCGGTAATTCCTTAATCGCATTCTTAAGGTAGTCTTCGTTCTCTCTCTCGAGAGGCGGAGCAACTTCCACAAGGGCACGGATTCTCCGTTGATGATCCAGGCTGCCCATTTTACTCAGTTCGACCCAAGACTCAACGGCGTTAACCGCTTCGCTATGGTCTTTTGGTGTAGGGCATTGATATATGATGGGTTGTATTCCAAGATAGTTCCAGCGTTCCGATTCACCTATTGTCAAAGCATACCTGTGCTGGTTCCCAGGGACCAATGCACGAGATAAGTAGTTCATGACACTGTCGGAATGACTGTATCCGACAAACAGTACCGTGAATTCTCCAAACATTTGTTGCAAGAACCTGGTTGCCCAACCATCAGTTAGATAAGCTCGACCGAAGTCGATGTCCGTAAGCACCAGATCCTCGTAAGGATTATTAATGCAACCATGCAAATAAACGATCCCGCTAAATCGATATCCAAGAGGAAGTGCTGGCGCATAGGAAGCTTGTATCGATGATTTGAATAGCGCCTCAGCTGCCGCCGTAAAGTGAGTATCGAAATTGGTTGTAACCAGCTTTGCTACATCTTTTGAGGGGAATAGTGACAACAGCGTTGAATGAATCAGGTTCGGTTTTGATTCCTTTTTATTGAGAATCTCATACGTTCTTCGGTGTACATCAACTCCCCTAGCCTTCAGTCTCCCAAGAAAGCGGTCGATCGGTTCATCGGATGCCCTTTCTTCATTCGTTCCAGAAGCTATTTGCTTTGCCAGTTCATTGAAGTCGGGGAGAGACGAAGGCGGGTCAACCGAAACACCTGCACCAGCGAATACAACAAGTCTTCCGCTTTTCTGCGCTTCGATTAGCTGTTCTGGGAAATCCACCCCATTTATTATCATTCGTTATCCCGTGAGTCTCGGTTGTCTTAACTGTAATCCAGTACAATATCTACGTCAACCCGGACTTCCCCCGAAAGTTGCGCGCAGCCTTGAACGAGTGCGCGCGTCGACGGCTACTGCAGATTAATTGCGTGCCATAGAGCACAGGTGGTGTTCATTAATGAGCAAACCAAAGCCCACTCTTTGTCTGCTATACTAACGGGGGAAGGGAAGACTATAAAGAAATTAGGAGGGAGTAAATGGCAAAGATATTTATTAAAGGATTATACACATTGTTGGGTAAAATCATAGCTTCGGAAAAACTTTGTTCTTTTCAGGTGTCTATATCTGATAAACATGTGTTACATATTGATGTCAATACAGAAAATGAAAAAGATAATGAGGTTAAAGTGTGGGGTGAAGTAGAAGTATCTGCGGGATTGTTGCGAGCGATGGAAGCGGAGAAGTATAAAGGTCTATCTGAAAAGTTGGAGGCGGAACTTTCAGGATTAACGCGGAATGTTGGTTTAGCGGCTCGTAAAGTTCTAAATCTTATAAAATACTGTTTTAACCAATATGAGATAGACGAAGAGCTAATGTCCTCAAGAGGTATATTCTGGTCAAAGGATGGGAGGAAATGGAATAGAATTTCTAGCAGACTTAGGGTAACTACGTCGGTTACTGGCATTCTAGGTTTAAATAAGGACAGTTGTAAATGGCTCCAAGACTATATAGATTCTGGCTATCAACCCCTTTTAGCTCTTAGGCACTTACATAGAGCACGAAAAGAGCACGGCTCAAGACATAAGTGGATAGAGGCCACAATAGCTGCGGAGTTGGCGATTAAGGAGTTCTTAATAAGGCTAAAGCCAGAATTAGCGACACTTCTTTTGGAAGTTCCTTCACCTCCTATGCATAAGATGTATGGAGTAATTCTAAAAGAGTACACAGATAAGAAGCTAGATAAGGAAGTCTTTAAAGCATTAGTAGAAGGAGCTGAGATTCGAAACCGACTGTTGCACAGACCCGAACGAGAAAAAATCGACGATCAAAAAGCAAATAATTATATAAGTGCTGTCTCAGAAGCTATGAGACAACTCCTATCTATTCTATACCCTAGGCGTGAACATCATTTAGTGGTGTGAAGACAACTATGATTGCGGTAGATAAAATTTTCGAAACACCGTAGGTGCTATATGGCTATAAAAAAGATAGGCAAAACGGGTTCTCCCCCTTTCCTTCGGTTGGAGGACAGTTATGGTTTTTCCGGTGATCTTGGGGAGGTGAAAACTGGGAAGGACTACAGAAAAGGCATGATTGATACAATAAAAAACAACCTGAGTATTTGGATGGCAAATAGTGGTTTCGAGCAAATAAGGGGAAAGCAGCTTGACTTAGCAATCGTAGTCAAATTGAGTCCTTACAGGTTAAAAACACAAGACGTTGATAATATAGCAAAAGTTATTTGTGATGCCTTGAAGCAGAGAAAAGGTGATGAACGTTTTTTATTTAATGATGATAGCCAGATAATCCGTATGCTAGTTTGGAAAATACAAAGAAGAGAAGACCCCCAATGGGATACTGATAGTTATGATATTTCCTTCAGGGTTCACGATAGCAATAGGCCAATGAATTTAATAGAACCTAAGGTAATTTGAGGATAGTTTAGATACCAACTTTTACACATGCCGGAACAAGCATTAGTTACCAAGAACGAAATGAAATTGGGTAGGCTAACTTACAATAGGCGTTGTCAAAAAATGTTGTCCGAATTGGAGTCTCTTATAAAATTCAAGATCGTCAAGAATTGGTAAGGGCTCTTTAGCGAATAGCGGCCAAAGCAGAGGGTGAAAAACGACAATTACGCTTTCTACAGAGTAATCTTCTAATCCGTCTATCTTCAGTTTGTGCTTTATTTCGTGAAGATGCCATTCTTTATTCGAAACGAAAGCCTGTTCTTTAACCTTTAAGACCGGTATAAATGCTTGATTGTCTTGCTCTTTTGTGCCAAGAAACCGGTCACGCTGTCCTTTCATTTCCTTTGGAATAATCCCCTGACTTTGGAGGTTTTTAGCCTCCACCAATATAAAACGTCTCTTCTTTTGGTCGATGACAAGAATATCTACCGGACCAACTGGTTTATCAGTCTTGTCCTTCTTGGGAATAGGCCACTCCGTCTTTGTATTGAATCCCATATCAATGCATTTCGATGCAATGCTATCTCTGAAAGGAGCACCTAACTGGGCTTGAAGAAATCCCATTGCTGACTTAATAGGCCCTTCTTGCTGCATCCTTGGAATTTGCAGTGTGCCATAGCGAAGAGCATCGAAAAATACCTGTGTTCCAATCCAAAATGTCTCGACTCCTATTATTACAATTCTTACGCCCCTACGGCTGATTTCCAATAACGGCCTTCTAAGAAGTCGCGAATCCCTTTTGTAATTCGCTATTGGCATCATGTCGTCACGGGTAAGGTCTTTAACAGTTGCTTGAGACAAGGCGTGATCTTGGAGTAACAACTCTACCTTCTCGGGATTCAGGCCGACCGTGTCCCTTAGATGTCTCATAAGTCGGGGCACCCCTATTACTTTAAGAAACTCCTTCTCGCCAAACGAGCTTACACATCCCTTAACATAACTCAGCCAATCAAATATGCCGTAACCTAACTCTTCCGTCATAGCTTTATCTAACGGGATAAGTTCGGGAAAAGCACGGAAGTCATCTACTTTAATTTCTGGGCCCATGACCTGATTAAGGTTATCTATGAAATCTTGCTGAGCTTGCGCCATGTGAGTTTCCTCATACTTCTCGAAGTTATCAATAGCCACACTTGCCTGCTTTGTAATTCCACCATAAGTGCTGAAATTTGGATCAACGGTTATTTGGTATGGAATGATCTGGTAACAGATGGTATCCAAATGTTCATCAAGCGTTACAATTCTAGTCGAGAGGCCGATTAAGAAATCGAGTTTGGAACCTCCGCTAGACAATCCGTGGTCTCCACAACACTTGACAGCCATCTCTAAAAGAAATTTGATTCCCTCTGTAATTGGTGTTATAGCCCGCCAAATATCAAGCCGATTCTTTGATCCTTGTGTCCGGCCAGTCAAAATCTGGTCAGCAGCGGTTTGATATTTATTTATCATCACATGGCCTAAAATAACTTCAAGTTTTTTATAGAGGAGCTTGCAAATAGTAAGATTATCCCACTTTAATAATTCGCTTTCGAGAGTATCCCACAGACGGTCATGCACTTTTAAAAGAGCCTTAACATCGTCGAAATTAGTGTATGTGCCTGGTAAAATACCTGATTCTTGAGTGAATGACCTTTCGAGTTCAGCGGTTACATTTAATTGCTTTTTATTCAGTCTTGGCAACTCCGGAAGTGCTTTAAAGCTAGTTGGAACTGGTAACGCAACAACTTTTATATCGTGAAAAGGATCAAGTCCATCAATATTCATAAGGTAGTTTTCTCCCCCAGATTTTCCTAACCAAATCTGTCCAATCACAGGGGGGCAGCTCAGATAAGTAATAATTTAAGACAAAGGACTTACCTACGAAATTCAACGTAGCTATAGCAGTACCCCTCAAATCCATTTTACCACTTTACTACTTAATAAAAGAGGCTGTTATGCAACAGTTGCCTGCGTTGTTATTTCATTGAACAAAATGACGTTATGTGTGACTGGCATCGCTGGAAGCGGTAAGCTTGGGTAAAGCCGTCCCACAATGGCTACGAAAATTAACCTCATCTTCAAACCCGCAGTAGGGACATTTTATTTTCATAGCCGCTTCGTGGGATTAGCCTTTAGTGAGACTGATTCTGACAAGTTGAGCTTTTCATGGTGAAATAACCTTTTTAATGGCTTGGCATTTCTGTCAGCCTCAGCTACCTTTCGAAGGTCGATAGGGCCATCTCCATTTGTGAATTTCATAGAGACTACGGCAGATACATTCCCCCAGCGAAATATAAATACGTGGCATCGCGGGTCTTTATCATCAAATATTCTGTTCTGTTTATTAATCAGATAGTGTTTGATATCATCTTTTCCCGTCCATGGCACGAGGTCAAGAGAAGAATGTAACCGTGAGTTAGCTAATAGTCCATCCTGACATGGGATAAATTCATTGTGGTCATTTATTTTTTTATGCTTCTTTTCTAGGGTTAGCAAACCGCTGTATAGATAACCTGGTTCTAGGTATTCCTCACCGTGTATTACTTCGTAGGGATTTGCTATATTTTGAAATTTATCGCCTATATTGCCAACTTTACCTGAATAATACTTCTTTTGTTCCTCACCCCTACCTGTATACCGGGACGAGCGTATCTTACCACTTTGGTGAACTGAGGTATGTATCCAGCTTGAGTCTTCGTCCTTACGCAAATCAATTGCTAAAATGTAATAAAGATCGCAAGTCTTCTCCAATGTAAATGTTGCCCACCTTTTAATAGGCTCTGTAGAACCAAGCCCGAAACGTGCTGTGTACGGTAATTTCTTGATATCGAACAGTCTGATTTCAGCTTGCATTACCCCACCGGCCACCCGGGAATCAGGTCGTCTATCTCTGCCATCAGCCGTATGGTCTCTTTCAAGGCTATGACTATCTTCTGGTAGTGCCGGGATTCATCTATCGTTAGCTTCCGGCCTTTGCGGTCTTTGAGCCATTTCTGGCAGACCTGGTAGCCGCCGATGTGGAAGTTCCAGACGTCCGGCGGTACGCCCTCAAAATACTGCGTCTTGTTGATATAGACCCGCTGGTTATTGTCGTCGTAGGTGACTTTCTCAACCTCGTTGGAGCCGGTAACGGGATACCTTGTAATGAGCGTATTCAGTGCGGGTGATTCCATGAGATGCAGGGATACCAGCTTAGCGCCCTTCTCTGCCAGTGCTTTGAAAAGCCCTTTATCCGAGGTCAGCGGTAGGCGCGGGAAGTCTATCTTGAGGAACTCGGCATAGCGGGTGCGGTAGGTAGGCGAATGGAAGACTGCGTAAGAGTAGTTGAAGATATCCTCCGGGCCGAAGGTCTGTTCGAGGTCTCCTCTGCCATCTTCAATGAAGGTTAGCCCTAGCTTTTCCGAGACAGCTTTTGTGAACTCTGGGTTCAGGTTGGGACGGCGGTTACCACCGTCAAACTGCATCTCGCCTTCGGTGGGGTAGAGATAGAGGGGGAAGATACTATCGACCGTTTTTGAAGATACTGTCACATGGTCCACAATATTTTCGGAGCAATATATATGCTGCCAAGGTCCAGATGTTTCTACTCTACGTGGGCATACTAAAGTTACATTCTCTCCAGCCAGCATGTGGCGCATGACTCGCTCACGGCGATGTACCGCAACATTTGGATTATATACTGTCCAGCGTATGTCAAATGGTCTGTATAATATTGGCTTTATTTCTTTTGCCCATTCACTCGCAGATAGCTCGCGCTTGGCGCGTTCGTAGTTCCACTGCGCTTGGCTACAAAGGCGAAACAAGTTTCGTGCTTCATCTTCCGACTGTGTTGCTAAAAACCGGGTGACCTTTCCTTTAGCCTCATCTATACTCCAAGAAACCGCAAATTCATCATGGGTTGTTACGATACCAGGTGCAGGGTCGCCATTTTGATTCATAATATCAGGGAGCTTCCAGCCCTGCATGTATTCATCCAGGTCGGTTTCGTCTCTCTTCACGAACAAGTAATACGGGCTGTGAGGTTCAAGTTTATCCCATTCGGTCGTGCTAATGTCTGTCTCAGAAAGAGTGTAATATTTTGTCCCTGGCTGCGGGCTTGGCCAGTCACCATGTAGGCCCCACAGTTCAGCGTAATGTACTTTGGCCGTCTCAGTATTGCTTGGCTCCTTAACCAGCAGGCAGATAGCTACTCCCTGCTGGATGTCAAACACGTTTTCATCTTTGCTGCCGTCCGGGCCAACCTCTTTTTTCTTGGCATTGCCGTGCAGGTTTAGGATATAAATATCAGTGAAAGTGCTCATCAGAGACTGGCGCATGCCGCGGAAGGTGGGATTATCCAGGTAGGCGTGGTTAGTGATAAAGCCCAGGATACCTTGCCCGGTTCGCTCTATCCGCCACTGCCCGAAGGCAATGAACTTCACGTAGTCGTCCTGTAACCATTTTGCCTGTGCTGGCTTGTAGAGTTCAGGGCAATCTTTTTTATAAGTTTCAACTAGCTGTCTTGCCCATTCACCCTTGTTTGCCGAATGCCCGGAATATGGGGGATTGCCCAGAACCACCATTATCGGCTCATCCTTCTTGACTCTGGCGGCGGCGTTGGCTTCTTCGCTTATCCACCGGGCAAAGAGCGTCTCTGAATGTTTAATCGCCTCGTCCAGCGTGTTGGTCAGGTAGATGCCCAGGCGCTGTTCGCTCTGAAACTTATAGCCTGTCTCCTGCAGCAAAAGCCCCAGCTTGAGGTGAGCGACGGCGTAGGGAGCCATCAGCAACTCAAACCCGAAGATGCGCTTCAGCAGCTTCCCGGCTACATAGTCGTTCCACATCCCTTCCTGCCCGGCGAAGGCCTGGCGGATTTCATTGATGACCATGTAGAGGAAGGTAGCCGTGCCGGTGGCCGGGTCGAGGATGAGGGTGTTATCATCGGCCAGCCCCTGTGGCTTGTTGAAGCGCGTCTTCAGCAGGTGGTCGATGGAGCACACGATGTAAGAAACGACCGGCTCCGGGGTGTAGTAGACGCCACGCATCTCCCGCACCTTGGGGTCGTAGGCTTTCAGGAAGGTTTCGTAAAAATGCACCACCGGGTCTTCCTTGCCGCTGTACTTGCCGAAGTTCTTCAGGACGGCTTCCATATCTGCCTGCGCTAGCACCTGCGCCAGGTCGTCCACCAGCCAGGCGATGCGGTTGTCGAGTTCATAGCCAGCGATATGCTGGAATAGCTTCCTGAGGAAAGGGTTGGTTTTTGGTAGGTTTTGAGCAGCGTCAAAGCGGGTAAAGTCCTTTTTATCCGGGGCGGCACAACGGGCGGCAAACAGCCCGTAGGCGATGGTCTGGGCGTACATATCGGCAAAATACTCGGCCGATAGGTCAGGGATGAGGTTATCGCGGAAAGCCGCTAACTGGTTGTGAAGGCTGCCGCTTTCCGCCTCCTGCTTAAAAGCTTCGATAATCAGGTCGCGAATCATGTGCGCCAGTCTAGCCATCCGTTGGGCAAGCTCCTGTGGCGTGCCGACTCTCTCGGCCTTGTGGTCGAGAAAACTGCTCAGAAGCTGGATAACAGCCTGAATTCCATCCTTATCCCGCTTGATTTTGCTATTTTTGGTTGGTGTACCGAGGCGCACAGTCGATAGACGTTGCTCACCATCCACGAACCAGCGGAACTCAAGGTAATCCGTCAGGACAAGGTTGGTGAGAGAATTAAGATAACGTTTCAGCTGGTCAGTCTTCTCCGTCTCGTCGAGGCTTTTGCCGATATCCTTAGCCTCGATATAGCCGACGGTCATTACGCCTTTCCTGACGACAAAATCAGGAGCGCCGCATTTTATATGTTTGGGCTCATTAGTGGCGCTGACTCCCGATAAAAGACTTTCGATGAAAGCCTGAAGCGCTGCACGGTGAGTATGCTCCGTGGCATCACCCGCCACCAGCTTTTTCTCAATGGCGTGCATGTAATCCTGTAAGGATTTTAATTCATCGCTCATTACCTGTACCTATAAAGGTAACTCCTCGACTCCCACCGAAGTTAGGCTGATTTTACATCGTCCATCTTCGGTGTGCAAGGGTATCTCCTTTCGGAGCGAATGTCCTGGATAACCTTTGTGTAATGTTATGTCTTATGCGCGGGATTGTCGCTGCACATAACTGACGATTGTTACGTTTCTTTCAGTGTTGTTTTTGCAGAAGTATCGGCATAAAATGGAAACGGCTGAGGAGGTGAAGTGAAATGAACAAGAAGATTTTAATTGCATATGGCACCAAGAGTGGATCCACCGACGAGGTGGCCGAGGCCATTGGAAAGGCATTAAGAGAAGTTGGCGCAATGGTGGACATACACAGGGTGAGAGATGTGAGTGAGGTTGGCTCATATGATGCCGTAATCGTAGGCAGTCCCATTCTCTATGGGAAATGGCACTCAGAGGCAGTCAAACTCTTAGAGAAACATCAAGAGGTCTTGAGCCGAATACCGGTAGCTTTTTTTCTAACTTGTATGGAGCTGACTAAGATCTCTGGAGAAAAGAAGGGTGACATGTCAACCTATCTAGACCCTAAGTTGGGAAGACCCCCAAAGGCTGAGGGCAAGTTAACCTTCTTCGAAAAAACACATCTTTTGTCGGCGTTTCTGGATCCGACTCTGAAAAAAGTTCCTCAGGTCAAGCCATTCAGCGTTGGTGTCTTTAGGGGAAAGCTCGACTACAGCAAGCTTGATTTCATCAGTTCGCTTATAATGAAATTTATTTGGCTCATCTATAAAAGAGCGCCCGAAGGCGACTTCAGAAACTGGGAGGCCATCCAATCTTGGGCTGCGAGCCTAATTCCAATGTTTGCGGAGACAAATCGAGAGGGTAAATAACAAAGCTGATTGCTGCTTGGATCGAAAAGCATTTTATATGTAACGATTTATTGGATTATTAAACCCATGGCAATTTGCTTGTAACAAAGACTCATTGTGTGCAACAGTTTTTATGCCCGAGCAAGGCAAGGGAGCCGCTCTGGCGACCTAACTAGTTGACACCAGGCAATCAACGGTTTATTTTTAACGGTACTAATCAACCGGGATTTCAATTGATACCGGGAGGAAACCGATTTGGATAGTCACCATTCTAATCTTATCAACCTTCTGAGATGGGCAGGACGGATCATAGCATCTATTGCAGCCATTTGGTTTGCGGTTATGTTGATTGGTTCGGCCATAACTGAAGGTGCAGGTCCAATTACGATAGAGACTGGCACATTAGTTTTTCTAGGACTGATGGCAATAGCTGGGGGCATGCTTTCCTGGTGGAAAGATGCGGTCTCTGGGATATTGCTATTTCTTACCTCGGTTGGTCTAGGCATACACATAAGCTGCTATGCTGGCCACAGTCACATCTTTGCATGGATGCTAATCGGCCTACCATACCTCATCGCTAGCATACTGATGGTTAGCTCGTGGCAATTGTCAAAATAGAGCCGATAGTATCCTCTGGCTCTAACGGCGACGGTTCTTCAATTGCACTTTTTAGCGTAATGTGCATTGTATCCGCCATAAATTGATTATACTTCCCCATATCAATCCTGTAGTGTAAAATAGCATCATGCGGTTAACTTGAGGTCAGCACCATGTTATACGAAATCAAAATCCAACTCAGGTACATTAATCCCTCGATCTACCGTGTCGTTCGCATCCCGTCCCGCACTAGCCTGCTCCAGCTCCATAAATTCATACAGCAGGCTATGGGCTGGAAGAATTACCACCCCCATTTATTCGAAGTGGAATGGAAGCGGTACGGAGAAAATCCCGAACAGTGGGATTCCGAAGTTAATGATTCTTGCAAGATGACTCTGGATAAAATATTCTCCGGTGGAACCGAGTCTTTCATATACGACTATGATATGGGTGATGTCTGGCGGCACGACATCGAAATGCTAGGCACTGTTGAAGCTGAAGGTGAGGAAGAACCCGCCTGTATTGCCGGAGCCAGAGCTTGTCCGCCCGAAGATTGTGGCGGCCCCCCAGGATATGAGCATCTGCTGAAAGCATTGGCAGACCCAAAGTATGAAGATCATAATGAACTACTGGAATGGGTTGGCCGAAGATATGACCCGGAGAAGTTTGACCTGGTGGCTGTTAACCGGGCGTTAAAAGGGGTGAAGTAGGAAACGGTAAGCACAGATAGATGTACTGAGTAAATTGCACAATCGCTTATTTCGTTATCTTCGGAGAAAAAAGAAGCTGGGCATTCCGATACCAGAATACCCAGCTCTATCTATTTCTAATATCTGGCGGCTATTGTCAGCACATACTAGCTTTTACCGATTCGGAACATCTTGGTGCCACATACCGGACAGGCGCCCTGAGTCGCTGGCTTGCCGTTCTTCATGGTTATACTCCTGGCATCCTTCATCTCCCTCTTAGTGCGGCACTTCATGCAGTATGCTTGCATTTTTCACCTCCTTCGCGGTCATTGTATTGAGGCTAACCTATTCACCCAAATATGTCAATATTCGGTCGAGTTGGAGACAAAAAATAGGCCGTGGTCTACCCACGGCCTATTTCCGCTGATATTTGACGGGCTAGAACTCAAACAGCGCTGGCTGCTCCGCTTCCCGCTGGCTTCTGGCTTCTTCCCTCTCCTGTCTCTGCTCCGCTCTGTCTTTCTCTTGCCTCGCTTTAACCCTCTGGTGATAGAGCCACAATTTAAGCCTGTTTAGCTCTCCTGCCTGGTAATCGCTGATGGAGTCTACGACAATATCCGCCGGCATTTCGCCTTTTTCCCATCGCTTGTAAGTCCGGGTGGCGACGTAAAGATATATCTGGGTCCAGTCGCTGTCCATCGGCTGGGTCAGGGATACCGTCATCAGGTAGGCGCAGGCTTCGGCGTCGGTACCAGTCGACTCTTCCCCTTTCAGCGCTTTCACGTTCCCCATCATCCTCTCCAGGGTAATAGCTGTCTTAAGCCACTCAGGAATGGTATCTCCCCAGCCCCCGGGAAATACAATGATGGGATCTGTCAGGGCGCCAACGGTGTCGGAGACGCCTTTCTCAACTGATTGGGTTTTATTCAATTGTTACCTCCTTTCTGTTTTGAGTTCGGGTATCTTCCTGCCCCGCTTGCTCCTGAAGCAACATCGGTCACCTTTACGCCAGTAGCAGGTCGGATAACAGTAATCCTGTCCAATCGGGCACTTAGATACTCTCACGCCCTTGTCTTCAGCCATACAATCACCTCCCCTCTGGCTGATTTTGGGCATAGTTGCCCCTTGAAACCGGGTAGAGCTTTGCCTAGTCCTTAAACCTGGTTATGTGCAGGCAGGCGTAGTGAGACTTGAACTCGTCGAGTCGGCTTTCGTAGAAGCCGTTACGGAAGTCCAGCAGGTAGTGCCAGTATCCCTGGTACTCCTGCTCCCGAACAGCCACCAGGTAGTCGGTGAATATCCGGACACTAGCCGACCTGCTTCCCCAGAGCACAATCACGCTGGGAATATAGCTCTGGTCGCTTTTAAGCCTGATAGGATGCCACTCCAGCTGGAGTCGGGGCAGCTTGAGGTTATCCAGCCAGAAGTGTCTACCGCCGGCATCATAAGAGCCGATATGAATATCCTTACCCTCCAGCTCTTCCAGTATCTCCATCAGGCGCTTGATAGCTTCCCGCCGTTTCCTTCGAAGCGGTATCTGGACAGTCCGTCGCCCCACTCTTAGGGTGGTGGTTGGCTCAGGCTCATTCAGCTTTACACCTTCGAATAAGCCAAGCTGACCTGTCATTACTCTCACCTCCTTTCATTCAGATTTTGGGCGCAGTAACCCCTTCGGATATGGCCAGCTCTTAAGCCACCAGGCTTAGCTGGCTGCCGCGTTCAAGTCTCTTTTGCTCTTCTTCTACCGCTCCGTCGGGTAGAGAGTCGCGGACGGACTGTATCCCCGTCTTGAGCCGGCCGACAGGCTCCCACTGGCTGCCGCCGATTGCCCGGTCTATCTCCCCGATAATGCGTAACAGGTACTGGTCGACATACTGGGGCAGGTTCGGGATATTCCTGGCTTCTCTGGCAACAATCCTGACCTGCTCCAGCGGCTCAACAGCCTGGTCGATAAACTCCTCCGCCATGTCCATCGCCTCACTGACCTTGAGAGCGCTCCATTTAACTGGCATAACTTCACCCCCTTTCCTTCAGTTTTTGGGCATAGTAACCCCTCTAAAAATGAGTCTGGGCAAGCTGTTCTAGCTCTTGAGAGCCATATTGATGGCTTCCTTTACAACTTCAGACCAGCACTCCAGCCCCCATTCCACGCCTTTCCTCACCTGGTGAAGGACATCATCGGTTATGTTTTCCTCGGGTATCCCCATCTCCCGGGCACACTCGATGACATCTTCCCTAGTGAGGACAAAGATAGTGTCCTTATCCGCCATAGACGGCTTCCTCCTTTCTATATCTGATTAAGGCTTACTCACTCCTCCCAAACAGCGACCTGCCTGATGGCGAACTCCAGCCCGCAGGTTAGGCACTTTGCCTTATCGGGAGCTTCATCGCAGTCAAGGTCATCACCACCACACCTGGGACAGTCGATGAGTACGCCCTCGGCGTACTCTTTGCGTTTCTCCATCGGTATCACCCCCTTTCAAAAATCAATCGCTGTTGCCCCTGAAAGCCAACAAAAAAGGGGCATTCCCACCCCCGCAATCGGGGCAGGAATACCCCCATCCCTTGAAGAAAGCAAAAAAGCGGGGTCATCCCCCGCTTTCCTGCGTTGGCTGTTTTCTGAGTTCAAGCGTTCAATTTCAGGCTATACGGCGACTGGTTCTTTTGCCTTGTGCTTACGCTTCGGCTTCTCGGCTTTGGCGATTTGCTCGGCTTCGGCTACCGCTTCGGCTTTCTCGGCTTCTGCCTCGGCGGGTTCGGCTTCCGCCTGCTCTGGCTCGGCTGTCTCAACCTTTGGCTTCTGGCTTTCACTGGTGAGCATCGGCATTACCACCAGCTCATAGTCGGGAGAGGTAAAGAGCATCGGCGATTTGCCATCGGTGAGCTTCAGCTCCACCATACCCCCGCAGGCTCTCAAGGCATCGGCAAGGTAACTGCCATCCAGTCTTACCTTGCCCTCGCCCTGTGTGTCGGCGGGTATCTCGGCTTGTCCTTTGTCATCGGGATTGGACATTATCACCCTGCCGTTGCCGATGGTGAGGTCTATCGGGTATGCCTTGCTGTCGGACAGGACTTTGAGTGAGCTTACCGCTTTCAACGCCTCATTAGTGTCAAAGCTGGTCAAGGTGTTGAAGTCGGCGGGTATGAGCTTCTCATATTCGGGAAAGTTGCCGTCAGCACCCCGCCACTTGTAGCGGATTAGCTCGGTATCAAGAGTAAGGCTCATACCGTCAAGGCTATCCCCGCTTTTCTCAAAGCTCACCCTTACCCTATATGCTCTCCGTAGAGCACTGGTAACACCCTTAAGCTCATCACGGCTTATCAGGACTTGCCCTTCATCACCATCATAGTCCAGCTTCACCACCGCCAGCCTGAAACCATCGGCACTCACCAGCGTGAGCTTACCCTCTGCCACCTTGAAGAGGACACACTGTAAAACAGGTCTGTTATCCTCTTTAGCGGTAAAGGGCATTACCCTTGATAGGGCTTCCGATAGCTCCAGTGCTCCGAGGTTAGGCTTGACAGTGTTGGAAGGGCTTACCCTGACATCGCATAAGGTCAAGGGTGTTTTCTCACCCACCCAAACCATATCGTCAAGGTAGCTGGTATTGGCTCCGCAGACTACCTTAAGCCTCTTGTGTCCGTCAGTCTGCGACCCGCTAGCACTTCCGTTAGACGGGACTATCTTGACGATATTTGACCCGCCGAGAGACTTCAGGTAGTTGAGGAAACCTCTACGCCCTATGGTAAAGTCAATCAGCACTACCCTTTCGGCTAGTGCCCGACTTAAGGCGTTTACCAGTATCGCCTTGTGTGAAACAAAGCCCTCACCTGAACGCTTGCCCTCAATATTCAGTTGTTCTATTTGAACACCCCCTATTGGCTATCCGATAGTGGGCAAGGCTATCGGCTTCACCCAGTAGTAAGCTACCGACTACCCGCTAACCCGCTGGCATAATCGGCGCTTCCACTATATAAGTCTCCAAAATGACCTGAAATGTTACCCCCCAATCAGGATTTTTTGCTCTCTTTTTCGCCACTTACAAAGGTATTTTCTGTCGGCTACGGCAAGGGCTTGACCGCTATTGAGCTTGTCGGCTATCAGTAATAGCCTTTGCGGGAAACCTAGCAGGAAAGTTCTGGCATCAAGCCAAGCTCCGAGGTCAAGAGCCTTGTCATCGGCTATAAGCTCCCCAAGCTCGGTAGTATGCCCTTCACCGTCTATGATGGGCTTGTTTAGGCTCTCCAGCTTGATAGCTTTGGGACATTCGGGATAGAGGTAATCCTCTTTACACTTTCGCCGTTGTGCCTTGCTACAGTGCTTACAGTCCAGACCGCTAGTATAGCTGTAATGGCTGAACCAGTAGTCGGCTACAGTTCGGCTGGCTATCCGATACATCACGGCTTCGGTAAACGGCGTATGTCCGTTGTTGCGCTCTACATCGGCAAGGGTCATTATTATCGTGTGGAGTATATCCTCTTTGTCCTGTGGCTTTACCCTATCGGTAAAGCGTGAAGCCACATTATAGTAGGCTAGCCATTCGCCCTGTAGCTGGTCATAGCCGTTACTGTGGACTGGAGCTTGCTTTCGGCTTCCGTTTGACCTAGACTTGATACTGCGGGGCTTTGTTGGTGATGACTGGCATATTGCCAGATGACCGCACCACTGACAAACGCCCTGCCTCGTTTTTAGAGTCCAGACCTTATGACATCGGCTACAATGACCTTGAGGACTGCCGTTATCGCCGTCTGGTGCTGGTGGTGCTACTACGCTTGAACTCATACTTACCCCCCTTTCAAAGAGGGCAAGCGTTCAGGTCAGAGCTTCGTTTATTCAATTGTAAAAGTGCGTGTTTTCAGTCTCATTGTCCAACAAAAAGTCATTTTATGTCCTATCAAGAAATAGCTTTATTATCACCCCCTACCCCAGGGATTTTGCAGTTAGAAAACGAACATTTTTTGCTTGAAACTCCACCTGGTTGTATAGTGATACCGATGCCGGATC
>Ga0315549_1002024_pt1 | contig 19957 bp, 17 predicted proteins | sample SalMarSW160200MG_FD_203101 | JGI IMG/M metagenome (GOLD analysis project Ga0315549, IMG submission 203101) | Salt marsh sediment microbial communities from the Plum Island Ecosystem LTER, Massachusetts, United States - Salt Marsh Sediment SW1601-200 ... | reverse complement strand
CCGGACTCATCGTCGCTGAAAGAGCCATTTTCTTTATATAAGCCCCCTTCGCCGAAGAGGGTTTTATCCTGTTGATATGCTCTAAGAAAGCCTCAATATTTTCCAGAAGCTTCTGCGAATCGAAACTTTGCTTTCCTACAACCACGTGAACGTTTCCGCCGGCATCGTTGCGAAACTCGATTTTCCCAGCCGCAAATTCAGCCACAGCCTTTACTACATCGGCAGTGACCGTTCCGTTCTTCGGCGAAGGCATCTTTCCCTGCGGACCGAGAACCCTGCCGAGCTTTCCGACCTTGCCCATCACCTTCGGCGAAGCTATCGCCACGTCAAAGTCCATCCATCCGTCACTTATCTTCTTAATCAGTTCATCGACACCGGCTTCTATTGCTCCCGCCTCCTTCGCCTGGTCGGCTTCTTCGCAAAAGGCTACGACTTTTTTCGTCTTGCCTATCCCGTGAGGAAGTGATAACGAACCTCTAACCAACTGGTCCGCCTGTTTCGGGTCGATGCCGAGATTCAGCACACATTCGACGCTCTGGTCGAACTTCACGTTACTGAACGATTTAATCTTCTCAACGGCATCAGACAGGCTCATCGGCTCTTTACCGACCTTTTGAGCCTCCGCCTTGTAACGCTTGCTTCTTTTACCCATCTGTTAATCCTTAATTCGCGACCCAAATCGCTCCCACTTAACGCCGTGGTCAGCTTTTCCTTATTGTTCGTAATTCTATATTCGAAATTCTAAATTCGATATTTTTTAACCTTCCATCTCTATCCCCATGCTCCTTGCCGTGCCCTCGATTATCCTTGCCGCATGGTCCATATCATACGCGTTGAGGTCATTGAACTTCCTCTGTGCTATCTCTTGTACCTGTTTTTTGGTAACCTTGCCGACCTTTTCTTTATTGGGAATTCCACTGCCCTTGGCAATCTCCGCAGCCTGTTTTAGCAGAACCGCCGCCGGCGGACTCTTGACCTCGAACTTAAAGCTCTTGTCCTTATAAACGGTGATTACCACCGGCGCCGTCATACCGTTCATCTCTTTCGTCCGTTCGTTAAACTGCGAAACGAACTGGCCGATATTCACTCCGTGCTGACCTAATGCAGGCCCAATCGGAGGAGCTGGTGTCGCCTGCCCGCCCGGCGCCTGAAGCTTTATCTGTATTAATATCTCTTTTGCCATTGAATATCCTGTCTTTACTTCAAAATTCTACATTCTACATTCAATTATATCTGTCCTCTGTCTTCTGTCGTCACTTCAAAATTCGAAATTTTGCATTCGTTATTCGTTATTCAACTTCTGTCTTCCGCCCTCCGTCCTTTGCTATACCTTTTCTATCTGCCAGTACTCAATATCCAGCGGCGTGCTCCTGCCGAAAATACTGACCACCACTTTTACAATTCCCCTCTCGGGGTCAATCGAATCCACCTCACCCTCGAAATTCTCGAACGCCCCTTCTCGAATCTTGATATGGTCGCCCGGCTCGAAATCGACCTTTATGATCGGCGCCTCCTCCGGCTTCTCGGCCTCCATCAGCATCTTAGCCACGTCCGTATCCCGCATCGGCGTCGGTATTCCTTCGGTGCTGATAAAATCACCTACACCGGACGTCTCTTTAATCATAAACCACGCCTTTTCCGGCACGCGACCGTCTTCGGTCGACTCCATCTCCATAAAAACATAACCCGGGTAGAGCTTTCGTTTATGCACCGTCTGCTTACTGCCACGTATCCGCTTTACCGTTTCAACGGGCACTTCAACTCTGCCGATGACATCTCTGAGACCTTCCATCTCGACCTTGCGCTCGAGAGCCTCTTTAACATGCATCTCTTTATTGGATTGAACTCGTAAAACGTACCACTGCATTTAACAGTCCGTCCTTAATAACAAAAGCTCAAATCCCTAACACATCCGTAAAAAACATACTGAACAGCAGGTCGGCAAAACCCAGAAATACTCCCATTATTATCACGACACTTATTACTACAATCGTCGAAACCATAATTTCCTTACGGCTGGACCAGCTGACCTTTTTCATCTCGCCTTCGGCGTCAATCATGAAATCTGCAATCGAATGCTTGTTCAATAACCAGAATATGAGACCTGCCAGTACCACAAAGACGCCGACCGGCACCATTGTTTTCACCCACATCTCGGCCTGTTGATTTGGAAAATCAATCGTACTGAGCTGCCCGTACAGCGACAGGCACCCGAGCGCAGCTATAATGCCCCAGCCTAAGCCGCTGCCTAACCGGGTATACTTGCCCTGCCCACGCTTATATATTTCAAACTTCATCTCAATCCTTTCGTCGTATCCGCCAATTCCTTCATACTCGCCCGCACTACGCAGCACGCAGTACGAATTAACCAGGCCAGAAGGGAATCGAACCCCCAACCTTCGGTTTTGGAGACCGACGCTCTGCCAAATTGAGCTACTGGCCTATCCTTCTTTTATTATCAAAGATTCACGACGTTCCATTTAAGCGCCACAATCCTGCTGCGAATCGCGAAACGCACAAAGCACTATTATTTCCGACGTATCTTATGGACCGTTCGGGTCCTGCTGTGCGGACAGAACTTCTTGAGCTCTATTTTGGGCGTACCTTCCGCCACACTGACGTTAGTACGGTAATTCCTGCGGCCGCACTTAGTGCATTCCAGCCATACATCTTCACGTTTACTTTTCTTCTTGGCCATATATTCAACCTCGTCGCCGGACGGGCTTTTAATTTACCTTACTGTCTGACAGACCTGATTGACGCGCACCCCGTTACCGGGAAACTATCCGCCAAATCGTAAGCGCCGTAAGACAGGCCGAACTTCAGCATTTCATCCTTCGAACCTGCGAAAAGGCGAATAAGACAATCGAGCCGCAAAACCGGCGTTTCAATATAATACCTTATTCAATCACTTTTGTAACAACACCTGCGCCGACCGTTCGTCCGCCTTCTCGTATAGCAAAACGCACGCCTTCTTCCATTGCGATAGGAGATATAATTTGCACTTCCATCGCGATATTATCACCCGGCATACACATTTCCGCCGCCTTGCCTTCGCGGCTCTTCAGTCCCAGTATCCCGCCTGTAACGTCGGTAGTACGGAAGTAGAACTGAGGCTTGTAACCGGCAAAGAACGGCGTATGTCGGCCGCCCTCTTCCTTCGTCAGCACATAGACCTCAGAATCGAACTTGGTATGTGGAGTTATACTGCCAGGCTTGGCTACAACCTGACCGCGCTCCAGTTCCTTCTTTTCGACACCTCGAAGAAGCAGACCGACATTATCACCAGCCTGCCCTTCATTAAGAGTCTTGTTGAACATCTCAACGCCTGTCACCACAGTCTTGCGGATATCTTTTGAAAGGCCGATTATCTCGACTTCCTCACCGACCTTGACCTTCCCGCGTTCTATTCTGCCCGTACCGACTGTTCCTCTTCCCTTAATACTGAACACATCTTCGACGGGCATAAGGAAGGGCTTATCCACTTCACGTTTCGGGATGGGAATGAACTCGTCCATCGCCTTGAGCAGGTCCTCTATCGGCTTGCATGAAGGGTCGTCTAATTTCTCTGCCTTAACAGCCTGTATCGCCGAGCCGCGAATAATCGGCGTCTCATCGGCCGGAAAATCGTACTTAGCGAGCAGCTCTCTGACCTCGAGTTCTACAAGGTCCAGCAGTTCCGGGTCGTCCACAAGGTCGACTTTATTGAGGAACACTACGATTTCGGGCACGTTTACCTGGCGGGCCAGCAGGATATGTTCTCTGGTCTGAGGCATCGGCCCGTCGCTCGCCGACACTACCAGGATTGCCCCGTCCATTTGTGCCGCGCCGGTAATCATGTTCTTGACGTAGTCCGCGTGACCCGGGCAGTCGATATGTGCGTAATGCCTGTTTTCGGTCTCGTATTCTACGTGCGCGGTCGCGATAGTCAGAATCTTTGTCGCGTCCCTTCGGCCCTGTGATTCCGATGCCTTTGCGATTTCATCGTACGACCTGTAGCTCGATAGGCCCTTCAGTTCCATTACCTTTGTCATCGCCGCCGTCAACGTCGTCTTACCATGGTCCACGTGCCCGATAGTCCCGACATTAACGTGTGGTTTTGTCCTTTCGAATACTGCCTTAGCCATTTGAGTTCAAACCTCCAATCTGCTTTGGGTTATAATTCCCTTATCCCGTTCTATCCTTATTATTATCAGCATCATAACACCACTGTCCCTTTTATTCCTAATTTATGTCGTTTTCCTTTCATTCCAGCCAATACAGGACAAATCATTGTTATTTGTTCTTCAATGTACTGGAATCTGCTCTATTGAGCCGGTGCTCTTGCCTAAAGCCGGTATCCATCTCGTTCATCCCCCGATTTCCTTCGAGGGCTTCTTTTCACTCAGCTGCTGAAGGGACTTGAACCCTTGACCCCGTCCTTACCAAGGACGTGCTCTACCACTGAGCTACAGCAGCATTTGTATCGAAATCCTGAATTCTGTATCTGTCCTGCCAAATAACCAGCGGCCTTGATGTATCTTTCTGCCGCAAATCTGGTTGAAGTATTTAGTTAGGGACTTCACACCGGCGAGGCCGAAATATATACAAAAACTCCCTTTACCTTTCGCCCGTCTCGATTTCGCTGCTCAGCAGGCGCAGGAACCGTATAAATCCTTAAATTCAGGTTGTAAAAGCGTAGTATTTTATCCGAAGAAATCCAGCTTGCAAAGCTAAAATTTTCTAAAAAAATCAATATTTCCCAAAAAAATCTGGAAAACAACCCATTTTAACGTTTTTTTGATGGCCGGGCTCTTTTCAGACAGGCGAAAAGTGGTTACCCGTCCTGCTGTAAGTCGCTACGCCAGCTCATCTGAAGGTAATTGGTGGATCAGTTAATTGCATACTCAGGCAGTGATGTGCGGTCTGGCAGATACGACGAAGAAGTGGTCTTCGGCTGGCTATCCAGAAGGAATTGATTAATTAGCAGACCGGTTTCCGCCGTCGCTCCCTGCTTTGTAAAAACTACGGAGGACAAGAAAGCTATGGCAGATATAAATTGGTTAATCTTTTCCTTAGTCTTGAGGTGCGGTCCGACGGAAACCGGCGAAAGACAGATTATAGATGCTCCCGGCTTCGCTGAAAGACAGCTACGCCGAGGCAGGCAAAAGGCCCGGCTTCACTAAACGGCAGCTACGCCGCGGCATGCGGATGACAGATAACAGAAAACGGATTCTCCCTGCTTCGCACAAGGCTACGCAGGGCAGGCGATTCTGGATAGTCATAAGTCGCTGGCTATTGGTTGTTAATTACTATTGATGCGACAATACAACTCTTTGCCCCCTACGGGGACGACAGTAGACAGAAGTCGGTAGGCGGTAATTCTGTATAGCGGCAGAAAGTATATAAGTCCCGATTTATCGGGATACTTATGGAGTCTTTTTTTGATGCAGAGTGGTAGTCGTTGGTTACTGTTGATTAGGATATACGGCTCCGGGTGCTCTTTCGGGAAGACAGAAGGCAGAGGGCTAAGAATAATCCTAAATCCGAAACTCTATCCCGATAAGTCGGGACTAAACAAATTCAAGGCATTAAATCTGAATGTTCTAAAAAACTGTGGTACAGCGCGGATTACATTGGTTTTTGGCGGGAGAAAAATTCTAGTCTTTTCGAGTAATCGAAAAGACTACGAGCATTTTATAGATTTGAGGGTTTTGGAGTGAAGGTTTTGGTTTGGTGATTGGTGGTGTGTGGGCTGTAAGTAGAGTTGCGAGCGGACATTGGAGAATTTTAAATTTTGAATCGCTGATTCCTTCGACAGGCTCAGGACAGGTAACACTGATTTCTTTTTGATGGGATAAGGTAAAGGCCGTGAGTGTAATACTCACGGCCTTGTTGTTTAAATTAATCTGACACAGCTAATCAACGCCTACCAGCCAGTTTTTGGCGAATTTGGTAAAGTCATAGAAAATCACAATTTCGTCACTGCCCACCCATAGTACCAGCGCACCAGATGTTAGCCTCAAATCCGGCATAGGGGCTTCCACCCCAAGGGTATGGGTATAAAGACCATGCTGAGGCTTCGTATAGTCCGAACAAGTCATCTGTAGAACCGAGCTCGGCTGCTTCTCCAAAGATCCAACCCGCATTCGAATTAGAGAACGAAAGGACAATCCACACATTGTCGTCCAGAATGGCGCCGGAACCCGGTGCGCAATCCAAGACAACTAAACCGTCAGAGCTGACTGTATGCAAACAATATGTGCCGGTAATGGCTTTACCTGGATATCCGGCGCTGTCAGTATATAGTTCCGACGTCACGGTATAAGGAGCAGTTCCGCCGGGGGCGTAGACAGTGAAGTCGTAATGGTCCAATGTACGTTCAGTGCCCCCCAGGTCGATGTCATCCGCTACAAGATCCGTTCCAGGCAGAAAATATGAGCCGAATCCGCTTGCATCATAATTCTTATAAACCTGGATATGCACTTCTATATATTCATATTCACATTCAAGCCAATTTTCGGCGAATTTGGCAAAGTCATCGAAATTCACAATCTCATCACTGCCCAGCATTGTGCCGCCACACCAGCCGTTCGATGGGTCGCAATCACTATTCAGCCAGCGAAGAGCGAATCTGTCAAGGTCTACGAAGTCTACGCAGCAATCGCAATTTAAATCACCTGTAACAGCACACATAGATTCAAGCTGGCCGAGTGCCTGCAAAGCCAGGGCCGTTTCATAAATGCTTTGATTCCAGCTGCCGTTGTTCGCGTCCTGGGCCTGCGCGATATAGTCGCGGGCTGCGACCATGCAAGGATCCCATGTACCATTCATTTTTAATGCCTGATAACTAAGAGCTGTTTCATAGACTGTGCTCTGGCCGCCGTCGCCAAAGCCGCCATCCGGATTCTGATGATTAGCCAAGTAGGTATTGAAATCGCCGTAAGCAATGAACGAAAACAGCCAGCTAAAGCCGAAATAGTTCTCGAAGTTGTTATAAGGAATTTCATCAAACAAGGCGATGTACGGCATATACTCCTGCAAGGCCTGTACAGCATGAGCTGTGAAGAACACAGAACTGGGATATTGATACACCAGGCCCCAGCCATTGTTATCATTGATTGTAACCGGAGTATAAGGGCTCGGGGCCAGAAGCGCATACAAAGTCTTATCAATGAAGTTTGCGTCATCAGGCATATTGAAGTCTGACGTAACGTATTTAGTACGAAGGCAATACTGGCTGGGACTCATTTGGCTGTTTCGAATGACAACCTCAAAGATACAATCTGTTTCCAACGGCGGTGAACTACCCAAGTCGAACCGAGCTGTCCAGCTCGGGTCCCAATCTCGGGCCAGATAATACCCACCGTCATCAAATCGGAACAGAACATCAACCTGCCCCGAATACGCTGTCATATAGAGCACAAGCGCGGTGGCATTCGGCGGGATATACAAGAAATACGTATCCTCCCAATCAGAGTCGTTCACATCGCCACATTCAAGATAGCCGCCCGCCCAGGAGGCATCCAGGGCCTTTAAGATTTGTACTGTATCCATCACGTCGCCGTTGTAGCCTTCGGCTGCTCCCCAGCAATAGAAGCCGTTACCGTGTCGGCCGGCAATCAGTTCATCCCGCTGCTGGTCAATATTGGGGTCGTTATAATAAGCAGCCGCTCTCAGAATCATCTCGCGAGCGAGGTATTCCCAGTTCGGGGCGGGATTGTTCACATCAGTAAGCCAGCTAATCCCTAACGGCCAGGTCCCGCCGCAATTAACATCACGAATACCGAGGCTGTTCAGCGCATCCAGGGCTGCGCACGTATCCCGATATGCCGTGGTCGTCAGCTCGCCCCAATTCCCGCATGGGTCCTGCTGAGAAACCAGCCATACAAGACCATCCCGAACCGGCTCCGCCGTCGCTGTTCCTGAACTTACAATTAATGTGATAAGCAAAGCTAACTTTTGCATCCATCCAAAATTCATCTGTCCGGTTTTCATTTCCGACTCCTTTTAAGAAGCCAATCATTCTTTCTTGACTTTTTTATAATGGAAAGATCTACAACAATGATTATAGGTTTTCCTTTACTCGTCAATATGGGTTTAGACTCAAATTGGAATTTGTTACAAAAGAATCAGACGCTGAAACATTGCTTATCTCCCCGACAGAGAGAGCTCCTTGCCTGGCCCTCCCAATAGTCATGGGATGCTCACCAGTTTCGTCAGTATAGGTTCTTTGCCCAATATAATAAAAGAACTTCTCTGCAAAAGGTTTTGCTATAGCAATGTAAGTGCCTTTTGCCTCGCCTGGATGGAACGGATCATAAGCAGCAGATGTATCCCACCCGAGAAATGATTCAGAAATAAAGGCAGCTTGCCAATCTGTCAGCTCATAATGCGCACTATAACAAGCGTTAACAAAGACAAAAAGAGGGGGATTCTCCCTATAGGGAGCGAAGTAATCGCTGTGCGTATAGTCATAAAGTGTCAGAGAGTCAATAAGCTTACCATCACCATGAGGTTTATCTCTGGCCCAAAGCCACTCAGGGCCCATTCCTAAATATTCTCCACCTATTTGAATACCCAAAGCTGGACTACCACCAGCTATGAAAGGATTGCTTATAGCTCCTCCATGACAGAATATATAAATAACCCGATAGTTACGACAAAGAAGCTCATAGATAAAAGTTCCTTTACCTACTTCCCATTTATAATGAACTGAATAACCAATTTTACTCAGATGCTTTGAAATAGTTGCTAGATGAATCTCATCTGCCTCCTCAAACGTCCAATCTGCAGTTACCAGAGACCAATAATCTCCCTTACCATTCTCCGGATAAATATACTTTCCTCCACATCCATCACTAATCTGAAATCTTCCTACGCCGGTTACAGGGTCGGTTACGGCATAGCCGCAGCCGTACCAATCATTTTGGTCTATATAGTCTGAATGGATTTTCACTTCCTGTCCATTGTTGACGACTGCCTGGATGTCGTCTTTAACGTCTTGCGAGAAAGGCAATAGTGGAAGTATTGAACCGATATTAGATGAATCTATATCATAGATAGTCTGACTCTGTTCGTTAGCAAGCTGCAGACACTTAACAGTTGATATTCCTCCAAGGCCATATTTCTGTTCCCAGATATAGTGTTCAAGGGCGGAAGCCGCGTAGCCCACAAGGAGCATAAAGTCCTTTGAATTTGGGTCGCTGTCAGGCGGGTCCGGCCTCGGCAGGATAAACGACAGATTCCTCGGTGCATCTATCAAGAGGCCTGAAAGGTTCACGTCTGCTGCATCCACATCTACAAGAACTGATACTACAGCCCCTCCTATATCGCTTACGAAGTAACGCTGCATAAACGCTGCCGCCAAGGTCTTAGCAAGATAAACCTGCTGATACCAGCTCTTTCCTCTCAGGGTTAAAAAATCTCCTGTAAGCTCATCATCGAGATAGCCATCCACAAGGAAGGCATCTCCAATGTCGTCGATTCTGCCGTTTAATCGTTTAGACATTTCCATCATTCCACCGCCGTTGCCGCTTGCATATGGAAATACCAGTGAATGAAACTCTCCCGACTTAACTATTTTTGAAAAATAACCGTCCTGCGGAGTAGCTGGAACTGGCGGATAGCTGCCCGGCGGAAAAGCACCGGGTGGTAAGCTGCCGGCTTCGCCGTTTGGTGAGCTAAGCCCGAAAGAAAGCGTCTGCTCATCGCCGAATGCAATTGCGCTGCCTCGCGCTTTTTCGACCCCGTCGAGTCTAATGACCGGCTTTAGATTAACAGCACCGGCAGGAGTTTCATAGAGACCGCCGTATGATTCGATAATATTCGCATCAGTCGGCGTAGCAGGGATGTAATAAACCGTCAAGCGCTTACCTGAAAGTTCCGGAAGGGATATTTGATAACTTGCCGAGCCAATCGTTACCGTAACCTTGTGGCGGAACTGGTCCATCGGAGGGTCAGTAATTGGTTGAAGAAGATAGGCTACATTGTCCCAGTACCTTAGGATGTGTGGAAGCGAGCCGGGCAGAATGTTAAGGTTCTGAGAAATAATTCCTTTGGCTTTTGCAAATTCATGTGTGTATCGGCCGGGCAGATTCTGGTCTACGTATGAATCTATCTGGTCCATATAGTAATCAACCGCATCGCCTGTTTTGACCGAAGACAGGTAGCCATCCAGGTCGAACTTGACCAGCTCGAAGATATTAACGTTGGGGTCGTAGAATACATATTCCTTAAAGCCCGGGTCAAGCGGTATCCATGTATCGCCCGGAGCGTTCGGTTCTTTGACCGCGCCTCTATGTGGAATATAATCCACCCAGGCCTCTACCCAGAAGTGGTCGGTCCTTACATAGATTGGCTGGCCGCCTCCGCTGAGGATAGAGCCTGAAGGAGTTCCGAAACTGACCAGGGTATCCGCCACCCGCATGGGGTCTTCAACACCGCCGACCCAGGTTTGTGCTTTATCGATTGGAATATCCACTGAGCCATATACATAGCGGGCAGGAATACCGCTTACCCTCAGAAGCGCAACCAGCAAAGAAGCAAGGTCACAATCATTGCCGCAGCCCTGCATAAGTGTTTCATGGGCACCCTTTAATGAGCCGTAATACACTTCATAATCAAAACCATTACGGACAAATTCATATATCCTGCGTGGGTCGTGGCCGAGGTCGGCCGCCGTATCTATTATTTCCTGTGTGAAAACTATCTCCGGCGGTGCCTCGCCAAGATACTCACACGGGTCGGGTGGGTCATGTTCACCCAATATTATAGAACCCGTGGCTGGTTGAGCATCAAGGCCGGTCTTGGATAGTCCAACGGAGGTTTTGCTCTTCCGCTTGGGTGCAGGCTGGGATGTAGAGACGGTGAACCGAGGGGCAAGTTTCAACTCCCTGAGCCCGAAGCCGGATGTCTTGGCAATCTGAGGTGAGTCTGTAGAACTACGCTCGGCCTGCCCTGTACTGTCAGTTGCCAAGGACATTGGAGGGGGCTCAGATACCGCTGTGATTAGACTAACTGCACCGAATACGAAGATTGTGATAATTAATGCTAAAAAGAATGGTCTTTTCGGTTCCATTTTGCGTCTCCCTCTTAAGAAAGTTCCGTTTTCTTAATTCAAGGCCGAGTCGGGAAAAAGCAGAAATGTGTGCCGTTAGTCCCTTCACGGCCTGACTATTATCTTTTCAGTGCACCATCCGTCCGCAGCGGTGCATCTGATTAATTATCAGATAATCGTCGTTGTCAGTCGTTGTGAAAAGCTGTGTTGCGTCATTATACTCAAACGGAAATTTGATTGTTCATTTTTTCCAGTAAAAATAATGCTTTTTTGTCATAAAATACTAAGTGACATTTTTATAAAGAGAGATTTAATATTGAGAGTATCTGCTAAATGTAGGCAAAATGAATATTTACATTTTTATGTGTCTCAGAAGGCCTGTAGTAAAATCAAAGATGCTTAATAGTTAAATATTTTAGTTGTGGGTACAGATATGGGGGTAAAATCTGTGAAGTCAGGGCTTGATACGCTAAATGTTAGTAAAGGCCGAGCTGGTTGACCTGGCTCATAAGGTTGTTGTATAGCCCGGTCATAGCGTAAACAAGAAATATGGTCACTGTAATCATTACTATGCTGATGACTACCTTTTTAAGCAGGCTGTAATTCGGGTTTAGCCAAACAATCGGAATAGCAAACGGGCCAACGAATAAAAAGGCAACAATCCAGGTTGTCTTCGAATGATACCACTTTTGGGGCTGTCGCGGGGATTTAGAGAGGAACTCGCCGCAGAAGCGGCACTTTATGGCCTCGGCTTGTATCTGTTCAGCACAAAATGGGCATTTCTTGGTCATATCGTTCTTTGTCTTATGCTGCTCTAATATAGTCTGCATTTAATCATTCTCCTATTATATAATCATACTGACCGTTTTGTTCCAAGACACTCAGTTTCCGTTTAGTCCGGCACTTTTTTGTGTCTTTATCGGCGTTTGTCGAAGAAGAGTTAAGGGCATAAGAGCACAAGTCATAAGCTTTCTATGCAAAAGTAGCAACGGATTGAGCGGTTGGATTTTTGTCTTCAAGAGGTAGATTGGGAGTGAATGATAATTTCGGGGGCGCAAAAAAAAGGTCGGCGGTTCAGCCGACCCCCACGACAAAATATTCCCATCCACGGCTGCAGAACCTGCAACCGTTAATGAAGTTAATCAGCCCGGACCGCCACAAAGGGCAGGCGGCTGAAACTTACCGTTGAACTATTGATGTCCTTCGACTACGCCTTTCTTTCGATAAAACAGCCAGAGTATAACGGCAAGAGCAATCAGGCCGACCAGGCCGTTGTCACCGAGACTCTTAATCAGGGCGGTCAGGTTGGTTACGACACCGCCAAAGAAGGGAATCGATGATGTGCCAAAGAGGATTTCGACGGTGACGCCCAGAGCGACGAGCAGCAGGGCAATTTCGACAATCTCACCAATCCATTTTTTGACCATTGTCAATGCGTTCATCCTTAAATCTCCTAATTAACACAACTTAAAAAAGGTCGCCTATAAGCGCCCTACTCGGCTTTGTGTAGGCTTAAACTTTAATATTTTACATCTAAAAATACCTTCATATGCATGATAAAGGAAAAAGAAAGAACAAAAGCTGTTAATATGGGGCGTTTTTACTTGACAGGAAGTGTAAAAATAGGCTATACTTTAAGTATGGGAGCAAGGATTTTGCCGATTATGTTGCGTTTTTTCATCGTTTTTGCGATTTGGGCATCAGTCTGGCACTATATTCAACCTAAAACCAAGGCAAATCGTATATTACGTGCTTTTATCCTGGTCATTGCCCTTCTTTTCGCCGCCGGCTTTATATCAATGACCATTTAAATCAAGATCGACATACTACAACTACAAATGTCGTGTCCATCAAGTTCCAGGCACTAAATTCTAAACTCAAAACGATTCTAAAATCCTAAATCCAAATGACAAAGACAGCCATTAACGGATGATGTCTGAGTTGTATCATGAAATGCGGCTATCAGGTATTATTTATATCTCGGTCAGTCGAGCTGACAGAAAAAAAATTCGTTCGACGAATGAAATAGTTCCTATCGAAATGTTGAAGTTGGTGATTGGTGATATTACAATACAGGGCATGGCAAATAAAAAGGATGTCAATAAGATAGTTCGGCAGCACGGTGAAATGGAGCAGTTTTTTACCGGGGGTTTTGCCGTGAAAGGACAAGCTACAATTAAAAACACTTCTCAATCCCCGACAATCACCAATAAGCAGGCGAAGCTCGACGCAATAGCGGAAGAAGTTCGCAAATGCTGCAAGTGCGGCCTGGGTAAATCACGGACCAATGCAGTGCCGGGTGAAGGCAATCCGGATGCGCGAATTGTTTTTGTTGGCGAAGCACCGGGTGGTGATGAAGATGCACAGGGCAGACCTTTTGTCGGACGAGCGGGACAATTGCTTGATAAGATTATCAATGCGATGGGGCTGAAACGAAGCAATGTTCACATCTGCAATATACTGAAGTGCCGGCCGCCTGAGAACCGCGACCCAAGACCTGACGAAGTTATACACTGTCTGCCGTACCTGCAGGAGCAATTAGAAATAATCGAGCCGGAGATTATTGTAGCACTCGGTGCGCATGCAGCGCGGACACTACTTGAAAACACCAAATCAATAGGACAACTGCGAGGCAAGTTCCATGACTACTATCCATCCCTGGGCAAACCGCCCATTAAGCTAATGGCCACATATCATCCGGCGTATCTGCTGCGAAGCTACTCGCCGGAAAACCGCCGGCGGGTCTGGGAAGATTTGAAAAAGGTGCTTAGTGAGCTAAATTTGCCCATTCCAGAGAAATAACTGTCCAGAAAGGGCAGATTTGCCCCTTTCGGGGGAAAAACAAGTCTATCTTGGATTAAAAACCACAGGATTATACGGCAAAATAACCCAAAAGTAGTAATAATGCATTTTTAGGAGAAAAATGCGACTTTGCATATATTTTTTCAAAAGTAAGAAAAAAATGAAAAAAAAATTAAAAAATTCTTATTTTCCTGTTGACATTCCGGAGTATTAAAAGCTACACTAGTGAGTACGTGGAGTGTTGAAAAGCCACGTATAAGCTAATTTGAAAAGAGGAGGTAAGGCCAGAGGGCCTTACAAAAGGTTGTAAGAGGAGTAGATGAGAGTAGTAGGAATAGGAGTGTTGGTGACATTGGTTGCTGCATTAGCGACCACGCCTGCATACGGCGATTTCGGATTTACCACCGTTAATGCGCCCCCCAGCGGAGAGAAATCACACGCAGAAATCCTCGGAGAAGATATTTACGGGGGAACCTTTACTGCTGATGGTTATAATTATATCGGCAGCGGCGACAGCGAAGGCATCACCGCCGTCAGAGTCTACGACTACGACGACTTAATTTATAACACTACTCATGTATATAACCACACAGAAAACGACGTCGACCAGATATGGACGGACGGAGTTGTGACTGTCACCGCGTATGCTAAATACGCGTTATGGGAACAATCATTCGGCTGGAACCAGGGAGGAACCGACGGCGATGATTTCAAGGAGCTTGTCAATTACAATGATATAGGCAAAGATGGGGTTTCTTTTGAAATCACGGAAGGTCAGGAGTTCCTCTGGGGTTTGCAGGCCAAGGGCGACGACAGGTGCGGATGGTGGGACATCGAGCATGAGGAATGGTGGTCGCTGGAATCTGAGAACGGCTGGTGCAGCTACGAAGAAGACCATATGGTAACTTATTATATGGAAGGCGTCAGCGCAGATGAGGCCGTGTGGTTAGTCTTTTGGGAAGACGTTAAATTCCACGACAATTCCGACCGTGATTACAATGATTTTGTCGTAGAGATAAGAGCCGTTCCGGAACCTCTGACGATAGGGCTTCTGGCATTCGGGGCCTTGTTCCTGAGAAGACGCAAACAATAAACTGTGTAAGAAGTAATTTATACGGGCTGTCGAGAAGACGGCTTTTTTTATGCGCTCAATATTCCCCCCTTTTAAGATTTGTTTCATTAATCCCTGCGGTCTGTAAAAAGCTATGAAATGCGGGATTGTGTAACTCTGCCGGTCAGCTCGGCGATTGTAGCGTGCATTTTGGGGTCGCTTCGTTCGGCCTGACCTATCTTATTGCAGGCGTGCATAACTGTTGTATGGTCTCGGCCCCCCAGATGGCCTCCGATTTCCTCCAGGCTGTGCCGCGTCAGGTTCCTGGCAAGGTACATGCATATCTGGCGAGGTACTGTGACACTCTGGCTTCGCTTCTTGCTCTGCAAATCGGTCAGACGAACGTCAAAGTGGCGTGTTACCACCTCGATTATGTCGGTGATGCTTATGTTTCGGATGGAGCTTTCAAACTCATCACCGAGGGCGATGCCTGCCAGCTCCATTGAAATCTCAGTATTTTTGGTCAGCGCCATTGCATGCAGCGTCGTCAGTGCACCTTCAAGCTCCCTTATATTTGCGCGGACCTTTCTCGCAATATACTCGGCGATTTCATCAGGGACAGCCAAACCGCGCAGGTTGGCCTTGTTTTTGACAATCGCGACACGAGTGTCGTGGCTGGGCGGGTCGATACGAGCGACCAGGCCCCAACTGAAGCGGCTTATAAGTCTTTCTTCGAGAGCAGGAATATCAGCAGGGCTGCTGTCGGCGCTGAGGATTATCTGCCTGCCGTTGTTGTAAAGCGCGTTAAAGGTGTGAAAGAATTCTTCCTGGCTTTGCTCACGGTCTCTGAGGAACTGAACATCGTCAATGACCAGGGCTTCGACGGTCCTGAACTGGTCCTGAAATCCTGCAAGATTACCCTGACCAATGGCCTTGATAAAACCGTTGACGAATTCCTCGCAACTCAAAAAAGCAATTGCCCTATTATCGCTGCCGAGGGTCATTGCGTGACAGACGGCGTGTAACAGATGGGTTTTTCCCAGTCCGCTGTTACCATAGATAAATAAAGGATTATATGTATTGCCGGGTGACTGACTTACGGCTATGCAGCTTGCGTGCGCCAGGCGATTGCTTGGTCCAACCACAAAATTATCAAATGTATAATCGGGATGGACTTTGAAGGGGCGCTGATAAGCATGCTGAGCTGAATCGACCTTTTGGTCGCTATCAGTCACAAAACTGACTGTTACCAGATGACCGGTTATCTGTTGAGCAGCACATATAAAAGTTTTTCTGCAGTTATCGTGCAGATACTGCTTTTTAGCCCGGTCATCACAGGCTATCAGAAGAGAACCGCCATCGAGTCGGACCAGCCGTAAATCATCAAACCAGCTTCTGCTGTTATGGGCGTCGAGACGCCGGGCACGAGCTACAATATCGGCAAAAATCTGTTCTACCTGTTGCCTTGCCAAATTCCGACTCCCACAAGCAGTCCCGAGACGTCGGGAAAGTAATCCGAAACGCCAACCACCAAACCGGCCATAAAAGGCATCTATAGCGGCTTGCTGAAAGCGGCTTTTTCCTTAAGAAAAGTAAACCTGACACTAATATCACAAGGTTTCTTTGTCAAAGGAAAACGTTAAGATTATTTGAAATTTGACAGGATAGTAAAACCGAACCAGGCATAGAAATAGCCACAGGCGGATTGGCCTTGAAATTATCAAATTTTTTTGCGAAAATTGCCATTCAAAATTAGTTCGAGGTTCGTGTTATGGGCATCTTCACAAAGACAGTCGATTACATCAAAGAAAGACTCGGAAAGACACGAGATAAGATAAACTCGTCTCTTTCCTCTATTTTAACACTCGGAAGAAACATAGATGAAGAGCTGCTCGATAAACTCGAAGAGACTCTAATTAGCGACGATATCGGAGTCGAGACGACCGACAAACTGATTACGGAACTGCGGCAGGCATATCACAGTAAAAAAATAATAAACACAGATGATATTATACCGTTTCTAAAACAACATATTAAAGAGTATTGGCCACATCATGACAGACGATTAACCGTGTCGAGCATACCGCCTACGGTGATTCTCGTGGCGGGCGTGAACGGCTCTGGCAAGACCACCAGTATTGCCAAACTTGCCTATACTCTAAGCCGCAACAATGAAAAAGTGATAGTGGCCGCCTGCGACACATTCCGGGCGGCAGCGGTAGAACAATTGACCATCTGGGCAGAGCGCATCGGTGCACAGATAGTCAAACAAAAAAGCGGGTCCGACCCGGCAGCGGTTGCCTTCGACGCCTGTGAGGCAGCGACGGCTCGCAATGCCGATTTTCTGATACTCGATACCGCCGGACGGCTGCATACTCAGACAGACCTTATGCGGGAGCTTACCAAAATCCGCGATGTGGTGGCCAAAAAAATACCCGGCTCGCCGCACGAGGTGCTACTCGTGCTCGACGCAACCACGGGCCAGAACGCAATCGTACAGGCAAAGATGTTCATGCAGGCGATTAACGTCAGCGGTATATTCCTGGCCAAGCTGGACGGGACCGCGCGAGGGGGCATCGTCATAGCAATAAAAGACCAGCTCGATATACCTGTCAAATTCGTGGGACTCGGTGAAAAACCGGAGGCCATCGCGGAATTCGACCCGGACGAATTCGTCGAGGCATTATTCGGTTAAAAGACATAACTCCCGCCTCTGGGGTAGGGTCTAAACCTAACGGCGAGTTATTTCGGGGTGTGGTATCTGGGGATTCTTCCTCGGCTGTCACGCTTTGTGGCTTGTCGCATTATCAATTTGCCGAGCGAACTATTTGCCGGCACCCACTCAGTGTCATCGACCCTCCGCAGCAATTTGCCAAGGCCCCAATCGCTTCGCTTAGCAATCATATCTTCCAACTGGTCGGTCTTCTGTGCGAAATTAGGGTCGGGCATTTCGAGATAGCCGATGACTAAATCGTTCTCCTTCGGCTCATTAACATACGTAAACACATGAGCTTTAATCCCCGCCGGCCGGCCGTTCGGTAAAGGGCCCGACGGCGCCTTAATCGGGCCGTCATGGCTCGCTTTGCCTACGAACAGAGTTTTCGTATTCAAATCGTAGAACCAGGCCTTGTTGGACTCCTGCACTTTGGGCCGGGACGGACCCGACAGCAAACCTACCAAGATCAGGAACAGTATAAAGCCGCTGGCCAGTGCGATGCCCCAAATCGCCCTGGGATTTTTGTTGATGAATGTTCTGGCTTTTCGCCATCGCTCTATCAACTCATACTTAAACCAATCAGGTATCTCAATCGCCATATTACTTTCCCTGCCGCCTTATCTATCCATTGGCCCTTTCAGGACCTCTAAAAAGAAATCCAGGTCTCTATTGTTACCGCCCATATTGCCGGCCGAGAAGTCCCAGTTTCCGATTGCAATAGTACGCTGGTCCCGCCACCTGCGGTATTCGCAATGGGCATCAGCATACGAGACATTAGTGCCGTCGCTGTGTCTCGATGTCAAATTGTTATACCTGGGAATGTCCCAAGTTTGCATGTCCCAATCTACAGGCCAGAACGCGGTCATAATCCACTTCGGCTCACCGGAAGGCTCAACACTGTCTGCATCTATAAACACTAATCTGTTCGAAGGTTCTTTAATCTCACCCCAGCCGGAATATGGTGTCGTTATATTCGTACAGGGACACTGATGGCCGCCCATCGTGTTACTAATGGAATAACTTCGCAGCAACTCGGTTGTGTCACTTTTACACTTATAAACCTTGGTGTTGTTGGAAAGATATGATGCGAGCACACCGTCTCTTATGGCCTGTTCGGTTCCCCCGATTGTATTACCCGGCAGATCGAGACCGTCCGCGACCCAGTTATAATCCCCTTCATCTTTGTTGAACTCTGTGTCGGACGAGCAAAGTAAGTCATCATTTTCGATTGCATAGGCGTACCAGGCAATTGTCAGCGAGCGGATGTTCGATTGGCAGACTACCCTTCTGCCCATCTCCCGGGCGTTGCTCAGGCTGGGAAGCATTATCGACATAAGCATTGCGATTATCGATATGACCACGAGTAGTTCGATAAGTGTAAAACCGCCCAAATCGGCTAAACAGGTCCTATTATATTTACATATTGACATGCGAAAAATCTCACAAATAGTCAGACCACCCCAACTCCTGATATTTATATATATTATACACTAATGACAGGGGTGACACAAGAGCGGTATTTATTCGCAGTTCACCGCCCAGTGGAGTGTCAGCCATTGTAAATCATACTGGTCAACCGTTCCATTGCCGTCAATGTCACCATCGTCAGGGCCGTAATTTCTCCACCCGGCAGCAAGTATTGAAAAATCTCTAAAATCTATCCCGCCCTCGCCGCTGAGATTAGCCTGCTCGCACGAATATCTGTATTCCAGCCATTTTTCGCAGAATACAGCGATATCCTTCAGGTTGACTTTATTATCATTGAGCAAATTCCCCGCCAAACCACCGCCCTGCTGAAACCAATCTGCAGCAAGTCCGGAGAAATCCATAAAATCCACGAAGCCGCTTCCATCCAGGTCCGCTGTACCAACAACCGGTCCTAAAGCTGCGAATATACCCTTTTCCGAACCATCCTGCCCTTCACTGTGCCAAACACTGACAAATGTTTTATCACTTTCACCGGTCACAACGGCGTTTTGCTGGTCCTGATAAAGATAGGTGTTGAGTCTGAATTCATCGCCTATTTCGACCGGCTCTCCAAGCTGCGTGTAATCGACCAGAAGCCATCGGCCGAATATGTCCAGCTTGTTATTTTCATCGCCGGAATTCCCTTCCCACAGCACTAATAGCTCACGGTCGTCATATAAAATCATAACCGGATTCCTTTGGGCCCCGTCGTTACCGGCGTTAACCTGATATTGTATGTTATAGGCGCCGGTCGAATGAAACGGCCGCAGGTAAATATCATCCTGGTCATGGTCGCTGAGATGGCCGTCCCATGCAATTACATAATTGCCTGTGGAGTCCATCGCAATTGTCGGTCTCGTCAGTGAATTCAAATTCGGCGAAT
>Ga0315549_1002014_pt1 | contig 20000 bp, 20 predicted proteins | sample SalMarSW160200MG_FD_203101 | JGI IMG/M metagenome (GOLD analysis project Ga0315549, IMG submission 203101) | Salt marsh sediment microbial communities from the Plum Island Ecosystem LTER, Massachusetts, United States - Salt Marsh Sediment SW1601-200 ... | reverse complement strand
ATAACCTCATCATAGCATCAACGAGTTTATTTTGGCTCTTACTAATTATACCTTTAATTTTTCCTTCCTTACCAAGTACTCGTAGCATAATAGCATTCCATACAGATCCAGGTTCCCCTTTTACTTGCATAAATCGATCTCGAAATACTTTTACACTAATATTATCATATTTTTCAGCAGCTTCAGAACATTTAAAACATAAAATACAAAGTTTTTTGTCAATTTCAATATCTTTATTTTTCTTCGAAAGAGCTCCAGTAGCGCATTCTTCTGTAAATTTTTGAATTATTGAATCGTCTTTTTCAGTACAAGTAATAGTAATGCTTCCATCTACTATTTTTCTAACTTTATTTCCATTCTTTAATTCATGGATTTCCTCTTTGAATTCAGGAATCGATCCATTCTCAATTAATAATAATTTATTTTCCCCATTAATCAATAGTTCCAATGCGAATCCAGGACATATAATTGAACATAATCCACAATGAATACATTTCTCGACATCTACCACTATTTTCTTACTGGATTCTATATTCATCTGTTTCGGTGTGCCAATTGCGGTTTTTTTGTATGCTTCATCATAAATACTAAAAGTGATTGGACAAACACGATGACAAAAACCACATTCTACACATTTATTTTCTTCATATTTCAAAACCATCTCATGATTTAACATTTTGTGTACGTAATGCGTTATGTTTTCATCAATTTCTATTGCTTTTTTAGCTGGAAGAGACATATATATAAAATTTTATTTTTATGTATTTTAATACCTCAAAAAATATAAGTTATTGTTAAATTCATCTATGAATTTTAGATATGATTATTCATGTATATTTAATAAATAAGATCTTAAAATAATAGTTATTCATCATGAATTAAGAAAAAAATCAAAGTTTATTTATACTGTGTACATTATTTAATACTTGGTTTTATTATTTTAACAAAAAGGTCAATAAATACTACCAGAATTACCAATAAATATATATTAGGTGATCAATATTGAATGAAATAAAAAAAGAAACAAATAATATGACGGATTCCTATTCAAAAAAATGTATAATTTTTGCAATAATATCTATAATTTGTTCTGGTATCGCTGGTGGAATTAGTGGGTTTTGGTTAGGCCTAAATATTCCTGGCGTATTAACGTCATTAGGAATTGTGTTGCCAATAACAGCAATAATAATTAATTTAATAGGTATAATGTTTGGAGTTATCTCACAAGTGTTTAAGAGTCTAGCTAAGAAAAATGAGCCAAAAAATACTAAAACCAAGGTTGGAGGTATTATTGGTTTAGTAGCAATGTTTTCTAATTTAGCAGTAATGGTAGAAACAATTATAGCTATTGTTATTTATGGTGGTTAGATTCATCAAATAAAAATAAATTAAGAATTCTCTACTTTTTGTTTTTTCTGTATTTTTCTTATTTTTCTAAAACCTGAAATGAGTTTTCTAATTGAGAATCCTCTAAATGTTTTTCCATTATCTTTACAGTTTGGTAATACATATGGAAGTACTTTATTGCAGCTTTCTTCAATATCAGTTGCTACATATTTCATAACTAGATCTAATTCTTCTTTATATGTTTTTTCATCTTTCCATTCTTTAATAACACTTGATCCTTTGATTAAATTTGTTTTTATCATCCCTGGTTGAAATATGTTTATCTTTATATCTTCTTCTTCTTTTTTAAGCTCTTCTGCTAAACATCTAGAAAATGCGGTTACTCCACCTTTAGATGCTGAATAAATTGTCATATGTTCAATTGGACGATCTGCTCCTCCTCCCGAAAGGGTTACAATTCTACCATATCCTTGTTTTCTCATTTGTGGTATAACAGCAGCAATTGAATTCATAACACCTATTAAATTAGTTCCTATTACCATTTTCGCATCGTTATTAACTTTTTCCAATGTTAAAAAATTAAAGGGGCCATAAGTTAAATTAAGTCCTGCATTTGCTATTAAAATACGAATTGAACCAAATGTATTTTTTGTTTTTTCTACGAGTTCCTTAAGTTCTAAAGGATTATTTACATTACAAACAAATCCAATAACAGAATCTCCAAACCTCTTTTTAAATTTAACAAGTGTTTTATTTACATTATCTTCGTTTCCAGAACATATTGCGACTTTACACCCTTCTTTGAGAAATATTTCTGCTAGTTTTTTTCCAATCCCGCTTGTAGAACCCGTTATAATAGCAGTTTCATTGTTTAATCTCATTAAATACACCTCAAGATTATACTTATTTTTTTTTAATCATAATCGAAAATTGGACGGATAATTTAAACTATATTAAAAACAATTTAATATTAAATTATTTACTCAATTTAGTTAATAATATTTATATTAATAGAATTTTATTACTAATTCAATTAAGACTCTATAGGTAAAATCTTAGAATATGATAATAATAAACTATTTTTATATAATTATTTGATTTTTAAGAATTAAAAATATAAATATGAATAATAAAAATTTAAATTCCTAATTTTTTATTAAAATAAAAATTATCAGAATTTTTAAAAAAAATAGCATGAGAGAAATTGTTATATCATCTGTCGCCATTTATATTGTTTCGATTTTTGTTTTTGCTGTAGTATCTTTGTATTTTTTTATTTTTTTCCTCAAAACTTATATTAAAACTAAACAAAAAATGTTTGGTTATTTATCAGTTTATTTTTTAACTCATATACTTGCTAATATATTTGGCATCTCAAAACTCTCCTCAAATGGAGATATAGCAACAAATTTCCATATATTAAATAAAATATTTGAAATGTTAGTTTTATTAGTCCTTATTTTACTTCTTGAAGTATTTGAAAAAAATATTCAATTCTCAACTAAACAAACTATTATGACTATGTTAATTTTTACTATAATTGGAGGTTTTATCTCAGATCCACCTAGTAGAGATGATTTTCTTAACTATTTTAATATATTTACTTATCATGGAAGTCCAATTTTAATTCTTCAAGCTATTTTTTATATATTAACGGTCTTTTGGTTAGCTATAATGCTCTATAGAAGTAAAAAAAAAGCATGGTCATTAAAACAAAAAACCTTTATGTCTAGGCTTATAGTTGGTGTCTTTCTTTCAATTTCTTCTGCACTTATTCCAGTTTTAGTAGAAATTACAGATCCTTTTGAATATGGGACTTTATTTGTTATTATTGTAACTATAACCTTTATGGTTCAACATTTTGGGGTATATATAAATGGATATGCTTTTCTCAAAGTATGGAAAAATCCTTGGTTATTACAAAGACAGAAAATTCATTTACTTTTAGTATTCAATAAAAATGGGATTGAATTATTTACTAAATCATTTGATAGAGAACTTAATCTAGGAGATTCTGTTCTAATAGGAGGAGTCTTCTCAGGTATTAATTCATTAATTCAGGAAACAACAAAAACTAAAACTCATATTGAATCTATTAATTTGAAAGGGAAGGAGCTAAGATTTATTACAAGAGAAAACTTTGTAAGTGCTATTATTATTGATTATTCCACTCAAGCATCTGAAATTGCCCATAACAAATTTGCAAAGGATTTTGAAAAAAAATTTTCTAGAAATTTGGCAGTTCTCCAAGGTCAAACTTCAAATTTTAGCTCAGCTGAAGAGATAGCACTGACTTATTTTTCATAGGTCTTTAATGAATTTAATCTTAATAGGGTAATTTAAAATTGGATTTTATTTATATTTTTCAAGATATTCTTAAAAGCTAATTTTGTTTAAATATAATCCTAAAGTTTTAAAAAACATTTTTTTTTACAATAATTTAAGAGATCGTAATAGTTCAAAATAACATAATAATTAAATAGAATTATTTCATTCTATTTCTAAATTTTAAATAATTACCAAAAAAAAAATCTTCAATAGTGAAAATAAGATGAGTAATGACATGGATATTATTAAGGAACTTGAAAAGATAACTGAAAAAAAATTTGCAGAATATACTTCATTATATGATGATGATATGAATTATCATTATATTACTAAAGATAACAATGTTATTGAAATAAGTTTAGATATAATGAAATTAAATTTAAATGATAAGAAACTTGAACTCGTAGATAAAGTTATTAAAAAATTACATAATTTAAAAAGACTTAATATAATATACAGTAAAAATAATGAACTCCCAGAATGTTTAAAAGATTTTATTAATTTAGAGCATTTAAGTTTATATAATAATAAATTGGCATCACTTCCCAATTGGATTGGAGAATTCAAACATTTAAAGACCTTAAATCTAGAAGGAAATAATTTAATTAATATACCTGACGTCTTTAAGAATTTTAATAACCTTGAATACCTAAACCTTACTAAAAATGATATATCTGATTTATCAGATTGGTTATTAACTCTAAATAATTTAAATAATCTCTTACTAAAGAATAATTTTAACCTTAAATGGAATCAGAAGAATTTAAAGATTTTAAAACAACTACATAGTAAAGGAACTAAAATAGAAGCACCTGAAATATTTTCTCTTCAAATTCAAAATAATCTTCCTGAGGAACAAATAGAATTAATAAGAGATTTTGAAAAAGAAAAAATAGAAATGAATAAAAAAGGAAAATATACAAATCCACTCAATATAAAAATAGTTGATGGGAAAATAGTTAAATGGAGAATGTTTGAATATTCTTTTACATCCTTACCTGATAATTTTGGTGTCTTTAAAGATTTAAAATCATTAGAAATAGTGAATACTCCCCTTGAGAATCTTCCTGATTCTTTTGGACAACTAACAAATTTAGAATATCTTGATTTATCTAATTGTTCTCTTAGTTCTCTACCAGACTCATTTGTTAATTTAATTTTAATTTCCAAATTAAAATTAAATAATAACAAGTTTAATGAGATTCCTACACCTTTATGGGCGCTTAATGAATTAGTAGATTTAGATCTTACAAACAATCCTATAAGTGATGAAGAAAAGAATATTATGCAGAAAGCTCCAGATACAATAAGAGAATATCTAAGAAAGAAGGCAACAATTAAAATCTTTATATCTCATGCAGTTATTGACTTTAATCCATACCGAATAAAGGAAATTGTAGAATATTTAGAGAAACAAAAAGAAATCTCTGAAGTATTCTTTTGTGAAGAAGATCTTGCTGGAAATATTGACGAATGGATGTTAAACGCCGTACAGAAATGTCAATTACTATTATTTATAGGTACGAACAAATCCGTTTTTAATTCACCTGACTGTGCTAATGAATTACAACTTGCTGATAAATTTTCTATCCCCGTGATTCCTATCAAAGGGGATGATGTAGATTGGCCAGATTTAGCTAAAATTAATTTATCTAGGGAATTAGGTCTCGAATATGATATAGATAATTTTGATGAATTCAGCAGCAATCTTTACAAATATATAGAGAATTTTAAACGAGAAATTGATTTAATGAGTAAAGAAGGTAGGGTAAAAGGTATTACAGATATTTATGAACGATTCCGTCTCATATTAGATGAAACTGTTGGCGATTTAAAAAATAAAATAACCCTACTTGAAAAAAGAATTGAGAACCTTGAAAAATAAATCCTAATATCTTTCAAATTTTGTTTACAGATTTTTTTTATTAATTTATTTTCTTTTTATTAGTATCAATATACCTTGATTTATTTAGATTTTTTATGAAAATTAATACTGAATAGAATTGAAATTTCAATATTATTTTTTTGTGGGACCTTTGGTCCGAAATCATTTATATTCATACTTAAATTTTACTATTTAAATTCAAACTTTTTTAAGTATTAAAAAAAAAAGTTAGAAAATAAATAAAGTGAAAAAATATGGCGGAACCAGTGTTAAAATTAATAAATTTAAAGAAAAAGTATGGGAAATTTACTGCTATAAATGAGATAAATCTGGACGTATATAGTGGTGAAATAATAGGATTTGTTGGTCCTAATGGAGCAGGTAAAACTACAGTGATTAAAATGATCGCAAATTTAATCCAACCCACTTCAGGTGGAATTCTTGTTCAAAATATCAAAGGTGAATTACAAAATATTTATTCAAAATCTAATAATTATATTGATTTTGGATTCTTAATAGATCAACCTTATTTTTATAAAGATTCAACCCCTAAACAGGTCTTAAGATATCTTGCAAGAGCACAACATTATCCTAAAAAGGAAATTAATAATAGAATTGATAAATTACTCAAAATGTTTAATTTATATCAATGGAAAGATGAAAAAATAAAAAATTTTTCAAAGGGAATGAGGCAAAAGTTAGGAATCGCACAAGCACTTCTAATTGATCCAAAAATCATTATTTTAGATGAACCTCAAACGGGATTAGATCCTAAAGCACGTATAGAACTAAGAACATTACTCCGGAAACTTCAAAGGAATGGAAAAACTATTTTCGTAGCTTCTCACTTACTTCATGAAATATCAGAAGTGTGTGATAAGATAGCATTAATTAATCAAGGAAAAATAATAGCCTTTAATACTATTGAAAACTTAGAAAATAATCTAAAAACTAATCTAATAGAATGTCAACTCTTAAAACCAATCAAAAATAAAAATAACAACATTATAGACATATTGATAAAAGCACTTGAACCTTACTTAGATATGAATATGATTTCAGAATTAAATAAAAAACCTATTTATATTAATCCAGATAATAATAATTTGGATATATATTTTGATGGATCTAAAGAATCAATGGCGGAGATATTAGATATTTTAGTCACTAGATTTAAACCTGAAATTAGATTAGTTTCATTTGCCCAGCAACGTACTTCTCAATTAGAAAGAATATATGCTGAATTATTAAATGAATATAATGAACAAAAAATTCCATCAACAATAATAAATAAAGGTGAGAACGTTGCAATTGCTCGATAAAGAAGATTTAAGAATGGTTTTATATCAAAAAAATAAAACTTATTTAACATTAAAAACAATTGCCGTAACTATCATTTTTGAATTGAAAAGAAATTGGAAAAAATTTATAGGATTCGCAATAGTATCATTTTTGTTTGTTTTAGCATTAAGCATTTTACCATATGTTTTAATTCCTGAATATCCTTTACCTGAAACTCAAAATGAATATTTCACAGAGGGCCTTCAGTTTTTTATAATAATTATTATAATTGCTGCATGTCTATTTTTTGGTGGCATTATTTGTTCAGAATATAGTAATAGAACTGGATATATTGTTTTTCCTATAATTGGGAAACAAAAAGCATTCATAGGGAAATTTATAGGAGGTATAATCTATATATATTTGATTATAGGAATTTTTTATTTGACTCTTGGTATAGCTGGTTTATTTTTATATGGAAAACTTATAGATCTTTTCTTTATGAGTTTCGTTTTTGCATTAATATGCTCTTTAGCTATGTGCTGTTTTATATCATTATTGAGTTCATTTCTAAAAAATACAACTTTATCAATTGTTATATCAATAACGATTTTATTAGTGGGAGATCGGATCTTAAGTACTCTTATGAGTCTTGTGGCTCCTGATTTTGAACCATTTTACTCATTAAATTATGCATCTAATATAATAATATATGTGTTTGATAATGATTTCCTATTAGGAGAAATGGTGAGATTTCATGAGAGATATAGAATGGGTTTTGAAATTACTGTCTGGATAACTCCCTCTTTGGAAGCAGGATTAGCTATAATGATTTCATATATGGTGATAAGTTTAATCCCAACTTTTCTGTTCCTAAAACGGAGACAATTATAAAACCAATTTTTATTTTTTTTTTCTATCAATTTTAAAATATGATTAAAAACTTAGGGATATATACTTATATTATAATTCTTCTTTAAGATGGATATATTAATTAGATTGTCAGAAAAGAAAAGATATCTATTAAATGTAAAAATATAATTTTTACTTGAAAAGGATGGTAAAAAAAAATTATCGTACTTCAAATATGATTATCCAAAACATATTAGAAGGAATACTACGAGAAAATAAAAAAAATCCAGTAATCCAGAAAGGAATAAAGAAATCTCATTTAATAGTATATTGTAAATTAAAGACAATCACTGCTGAAAAATACCTTATAAAAATGACAAATGCAGGATATATTAGACTTTTTGAAGAAACTTGGGGTGAACGAATTATTAAGATTTATGATATAACTAAACTTGGAAGGGAAAGATATGAGTGGTTTGTTAAAATAAATGCTGAAGTGGGATAATTTAAATGATATATGCTAAATATCAATAAAAAAGGGAAAAAAATTCAATAAAAGTGAAAAAATAAAAACATGAGTAGTATAGATAAAATAGATAAATGGGGCTTGAATTATATTAGAAAAACAAGATTTTATTTAAAAATAAGCGCAATTCTACCCATTTATACGATTATTATTGGAATTATAAATCTCGGTTTTTTAATTTATTTATATACGATCTCAACAGAATCTCATAAGGTTATTCCTATTCATGGAATAATAGTTTTTATATGTTTTATTTCAATTCTGCTTATATCATTATTACAATTTTTATTTTTAAGAAAATGGAATTTGAAAATCAAAGTATATAATAAAATGATAAAAATAGAAAAGAATGATAACAGCAATGTATTGGATGAAAATATTAATAAAAATATAAAAATGGATGAAATGTCTTTAACAGATATTTTTTATGAGGTTATAAACCATATGGAAAAAATAAGAAAATTATTTATTATTCTCAATATTTTTTCAGCAATCTACATTTTTTACAATTCTCTCATGTTTGTTCGGTTATTTATTTTTATCAAAAAAGCATTTATTTTGATTTTTCAAACAATTAGATATCTAAATTTGAGTGTAGCAATTGTTCTAATTATTTATTTAATATATATGTGGCACCATTATATCAAATGGAATAAAAAATTAAAAAAACTTAAGAATTATGAGATAATGATTAGTCAAGAGCTCAACCTTTAAATTCTCTTGAAATTAAGCTGACCTCTTTTTGTTCTCCAAATGACTGATTATTTAATAGATAGACCATATATTAATAATACATCTTCATGAGTTATAGCAATAAACCAATCTATACCTTTATTCATAATAATATAATCATAATCTTCCCAATAATCCAATTTCTTTAAATATTCCATAAATAGGAATAACCTTATAAAGATTTCTCTCTCTCTCATCATATAATAAAATTTCTTCTTTTTTATTGACTTTTAATTCTTTTAATCTGTTTAAATTAGCTGTTTTTACTATAACTTTGAGGGAATTCCACAATAATGAATTATCTATTAATAATTTATCAATAAACTTCTCAATAAAAATATTAAGATACTTATCTTTATCTTCAATTTTAATAAAATCCTTATTTAAATCCAGTCTATATCATCTTAAAATATGAATTATTTTATCAGAATTATCAAGTAATTAAATAAAAATAAGAAATAAAAAAAAGCTTTATCTTTCTAATTCCATTTGTTTAATAGCACTAGCACTTCTGAATGGAATATCTTCAATAGATTCTCCAGGAGTATAATTGAATTTCTCTTTAAAAACTTCATTAAGAGATTGAAAATATAATGATAATGGTAAATGCATAGGACAATTATTATCACAATTCCCACATTCTATACACCTATCCGCATCATGTGCAATCCGAGTTAATTGATATGTAATATTGTCTATATTTTTGTCTTTTCTTTTCTTTTGTAAAATACAATCAACACAATAACAAACAGGGCAACCTCGAATACACATACCACACATGGTGCATTTCTTCAATAACTCTAATTTTTCTGCTTGAGGTTTTTCTTTCCATTCATTGAGATCTTTTATTCTTTTTTCTTCAGCTGTTTTTAGTATTTGATTTAAAGTGTTCTCATGATCTTTTTTAATTTTATCATTAAGATTCGTTGTTTTAATGCCAGATTTCTCCAATAAGTTATTGCCTTTATCAGAATAAATTTTAATAATGAGCTCATCTGAATCAATAGGTAATCCAATATCACTTATAGAAATATCTGCAATCATTGGGATTTTTCTTGTACATCTAGAACAATTTTCAGCAACATCAATGTTTACTTCTTTTGTCTTCCCATCTTTTAATAATAGAATTAATTTTTTATCACCAACTTTTTCTTTAGTGATCTTTAAAGGATCGATATTTTTTTCTTTTTTAATCTCTTTTGAAACATTTAATACTATTCCTCGATCCTCAAAAGCAAAAATAAATAGATTATCTAAATTGACTTGTTTAATTTTAGCAAGCTCTATTAGTGCTCTTGTATCACATGGTCGAGCAATTAATCCTATTTTTTCACTTTTGGCGCCCTGAACAGATTTATGTAAAAATTTTGAAGCAGAATCTGTTCTTGAATAACCATAAGCAAGAAGATTGGATAGGGGGAAATTTTCAGTCTTTTCTGGACTATCCCATAATTCAGGAGTAATTGTAAACCTATCCTCTTCTCCTGATTTCTTATTTACCTTAATCTTAGCTCCTATAATTTTATCAACGATTTTTTCCTTTATCAAGGTCGATAATAATTTAGGAAAATCCTTTTCTTTAAATAGATATTGAGCTATTATATCCAAAGCTTTACAACTCAAATTTGATTATTCTTGTTAATTTCAAATATATATAATTTATAATTTTTAAAAATATATTCTATATTCTATTGATTTAAATAATTATTAAGAGTATTTTATTCAATAAAATGTGATAAATGGGGCTTCCATCTCTTCGACAAGATTCTAAATTTTATAATCTCATTTCATAAGATAACACATTTATTTCTTCTTTTTTTGTGTATCATTTTTTATAGGATTCGGACCAAGTTCCTTTATTTGTTTATCGAATTCTTTAGCAACTCGTTGAAATTTTTGGCCTTCTGCTGCACTACAAAATTCCATTTTTATCCTTTTATCATTGATTCCTACAGTTGTAAGGATCTCTTTAATATATTCAAGCTCTCGAAAAGCAAAATAATTACCTGTTTCATAGTCACATTCGCGTGGGTATCATCCAACAACAAGGACACCATCAGCGCCACGTCCAAATGATCTCATAACGAGATCTGATCCTACTCTACCAGTACAAGGTACAAGAACTGTCCTTATTGAAGGAGGATATTGTGCACGAATAGTTCCTGCCATGTCTCCAGCACCATATCCTCATTTCCAACACAAAAACGCTATTATCTTTATATCTCCGTTATTATTCATTTTTTTTAAGCCTCTTTAATCATTTAATGGAAGTAATTCATCTATATATGCCATATATTGATTATCCCTATAGTATATTAATTCTATAGCTTGAGATGGACAAATAGCAGCACAAATTCCACATCCTCGACAATTAATAAGATCTACAACTATATTACTCGTTTTATTAACTGAGATAGCTGAATATGGACATGCTTCTATACACTTATAACATTTTGCACAACGTTCATCCGTAGGAGATGCTCTTATTAATTCCATTGTATAATCTCCTTTAATCATTGGGATTGCCGCTGAAGAAGCTGCTCCTTTAGCTTGACTTACTGACTTGTCGATTTCTTTTTGACCTTGAGCAGAACCACAAATATATATTCCCGGAACTTTGGTACTTATTGGATCAAGTCGTGCATGATATTCTTTTAAGAATCCATCTGGGCTTCTCTCCATATTTAATACTTTAGCAATTTCTACAGTACCTTGAGAGGGAAGTGAAGCTGAAGATAAAATAACCATATGGAACTCCATTGATATCACAGTATCAGTTCCAACGGGTTCAAATTGAACGATTAAATTTTTTGTTAAAGAATCCTCTCTCATACTACCAATAAGTCCTTTTAGGAATATAATTCCTGCATCTCTAGATCTTCTGTAATATTCTTCATAGCCTTTACCAGCGCATCTTATATCAATATATGTACAAATAATCTCAGAATCTGGATATTCTGATTTAATAAGTTTTGAGTTCTTTAATGATAAATTGCAGCATACCACACTACAGTAAGCATTCTTTTTAACATCTCTAGAACCAACGCAATTTATAAAAAGTATTTTAGTAGGACGTTTTTTATCAGAAGGTCTTATAAGATGACCATAAGTAGGTCCATTAGGGGCAAGAATCCGTTCTAATTCAATCTGATTGATAACATTCTCATAAGTTCCATATCCATAATCATCTCCTTTATATAGGTCCCAACCTGTTGCCACAATTATAGTTCCAACTTCAAGTTCTATAATTTGATCTCTTTGACTAAAATCAATAGCATCATTTTCACATACATCAACGCAAGCAAAACATTCTACACAAGAATTTCTTATAATATCTTGAACAGCTGGAACTGCCTGAGCAAATGCATTGTCTATTACTTTTCGAACTGATAGATTTTCATCAAAGTAATTGGGAACATAGATTGGACAAACTTCTGTACATGATCCGCATCCAGTACATTTATTTTCATCAATAAATCTTGCCTTTCTATTTACTTTTACTTTAAAATTCCCGATATATCCATCTATATCTACAACTTCACTATAGCTTAGTATATTGATTTTTTTATGACGATTTGCTTCCAACATTTTAGGACCGAGAATTCAAATAGAACAATCATCTGTAGGAAAGGTTCTATCTAATTGGGACATACGACCACCAATGGTAGTATTTTTTTCTACTAAGTGTACTTGTAATCCTGCATCAGCTAAATCTATAGCAGCAGATAATCCTGCAATTCCACCACCAACAACAAGTGCTACAGGAGTTACTGGAACTATTTTAGTTGCTACATCTTCTAATAAACGGGCCCTCGCAATTCCTGCTTTTATTAATTCAATAGCTTTTAACGTAGCCTCTTCTTTCTTCTGTTGATGTACAAAGCTACAATGTTCTCTTATATTTACAAATTCTAAATATCTAGGTCTAATTTCTAATTCTTCTAACATTGCATGGAAAACAGGTTGATGTGTTTTAGGAGTACAGGCAGCTATAACAACTCTATCAAAATGGATTTCTTCATGTTGTTCCTTTAAATAAGATGATCCCCCTTCAGTGCACATTGATAAATATTCATAAGCCCATATATTCGAAATCTTATTAATTTCCTCAACTATTCTTGGTATATCTAATATTCCTGCTATATTAATACCTCACCGACACACAAAAACCGCGATCTTAATATCATTGGTCTGCTCTTCAGACATTTTAACACCCTTTTATTTTTTATCCTCCATTTAGCATGAGATTGAATTTTTAATATTTCTAATTTAAAGTAATTTATTTTAGTAATTACTATTAATAATTTTTATTAATTTTATCGCTTATCATTATTCATTTATCTTTTTAAAACACTCAAAGAGTTTTAACTATAAAATCAAGTTAAAGTTTTTTATCTTATTTTAATTGAATTTGTCAATAAAAACACTAATCCACTAATCATAAATCCCATTTTTATCCCACAAAAGCACGATAGAATGAATATTTTTAAAAATAAACATAAATTTATAAAAATAAGTAAAAATAATATTGATCTCTATGAATAAAAAAGAAAACGGATTGAACAGAAAGATCTCTAATTTTTATTTTGTACCCAATCCTGATATGGTATTATTCATGATTTCAAAAGAGTTTATTATTATTTGATCTATAATCAAAAATACTTAAACTTCTATATCTATACCTTTCAAGTATAACTTTAAGTTTTTTACTATGATTACTATTAAACTATGAAGAAATAATCTTCTGTATTGTATTACTCAATATATACATTATTCACATTGTTTACCTTTTACTTTTGTCTAATCCAATCATAAGAGATAAAAATAATTATTTTTACTTTAAAAATTATCAAGGTGAAAAAAAAATACGATTTAAGAATAAAGATAAGAAAGCCGATTCCCCCTCTTATCAGGGGAAAGGTAAAGATTATAACCAAATGAAACTAAATCATTGGAAAGGAAACATAAAAAAATTATATTTATTTCAATTTTTAATGAATTTTTTTATGGTTTCTGGAGTTTTAATTCCATTTTTTACCGACTGGGGTAAATTAACTTTCTTTGAAGCAATGCTCGTACAGAGCTATTTTATGATAATGCTATTAATATTTGAAATACCATGCGGAGCTCTAGGAGATCTAACAAGCCGTAGGTTTTCATTATTATTAGGAGCTATATCTGGAGCTATTGGAGCGATGATCTATTCAATTTTTCCAAGTATTATTAATTTCATAATTGGAGAAACTTTTTTTGCATTTTCAATGGCATCTATTTCAGGTACTGATCAAGCGATTATGTACGACACATTGAAGAAATTAGATCAAAAAGACCAACTAACAAAAAAAATGGGTAATATTCGAACATTTTTTATGGTAAGTTTAAGTATATCTGCTCCAATAGGTTCAATTATTGCAGAATTCATTTCAATCCAAATGTCAATGTTTTTAATGTTCTTACCTTTCTCTTTTGCCGCAATAGTTGCACTCACAATTAAGGAACCTAATGAAACCATAGAAATAACAAAACAGGATAATTATTATAAAATTGTTAAATCAGGTTTAAAAGAACTTAGGAAAAATAGAATATTAAGAATTTTAGGTCTAGAATATATTCTCGTTGATGCATTAGTTTTCTTTTTAATATGGACATGTCAACCATATTTAGAAATATTAAATATCCCTATTCGATACTATGGTATAGTGGCTACATTAATGACAATATCACAAGTAGTTTTTACGAACATCTTAACATATATTGAAAAGAAATTACAGAAGAAGAGCCTTTTTATCCACTTTTATACGATAATTCCTGGAGCTTTATTTATATTAATGGCATATATTAAAATTATACCTGTGAGTGTATGTTTAATTATTATTATTATAGGTATAGGTTTATCTCGTAATATTTTATTTATTAAAGGTATAAACCATCAAATAAAAACTGATAATAGAGCAACAGTCTTAAGTACTATTAATATGTTTGAAAGTATACTAAAGGCAATTCTTTATCCTCTTGTTGGATTAGTTATTACATGGAATCTTGATGCAGCTTATATATTATTAGGGATTCTTATAATTTTATCAGTAATTTTCTCAAGATTAAAGAATGAGTTTCTATGATGATTCTTATTTTTATTTTTATAATAATTTATTTTTATGTTATCTCTTCTGAGATAAATTGAAGATATGTTTGTTTATACATGCAATTTTAATATAAAAAATAGATGAAGATCTTATAATAAATAAATTAAAAACTAAAGAGTTATATGTATAATTTAAAAACAATCCAATAAAAATTGAAAATGAAAAAATCTAACAAACAATTTTATAATTCAAGATCAATATTATTTTTGTTTTTTTTGATTGCATTTTCTTCCATTGTAATTGGTTTTTTCATATATTTCTATTCTGATTCAAACATTGAAACTAGATTATTTAATCAAAATATTCAAGGAAAAAATAATGAATCCGAGTTGAAAATATCAGATTATTTAGATCCAATAAATGCTTATGCTATAATCATTGGTATTTCTGATTATCCAGGATCGATTAATGATCTTTCTTATTGTGATGATGATGCGAGAGATGTATATTCTTTATTAATTAACGATTTTAACTTTAAGCGAGAAAATATTATATATTTATAAGATTCTAATGCTAAAAAAAGTGCTATATCTAATGCTTTTGATCAAATTGCATCAACTATAACTGAAAATGATATCTTTTTCTTTTATTATTCGGGTCATGGTGGTGCAGGTACTCAGAATGCTGGAGTTCATTCTTATTCTATTAATTCCCCTCATCCATATACTGATAATTATGATAATATATGGGAAATAACTCACCCAAATGCAGCTTATATGAGGGTACACTTCACTCAAATAAGTGTAGAATATGGTTATGATGTTGTTTATATAGGGGATACAGATCTTTATAGTGGTTATTATTATGACGCATATACTGGTTTTAGTAGTAATATATGGTCAGGTTGGATTCCACTTCTTGATGATAACACTCTTTGTGTGAATTTATATACCGATAGTAGTATAACAGGTTGGGGTTTTGAAATCGATCAATATGAAGTAGAAACATATAATGGATCACATTTCTTATGTTCATACGACTCAATTCCATCCTCACCTCAAAATTATTATCTCGATTCACTCCTTAATTCTAAATTAGACAATTTAAATTGTTCAGAAAAATATGTAGTTATTGATTCTTGTAACAGTGGTGGGATAATTCCTGAAGTTCAAAATATTGGTAGGTATATCATGACCGCTTGTGAAGAAGATGAATTCAGTTTAGAAGATGACTCTTTACGACATGGGATATTTACAAATTATTTTTTATTATCTAAGGATAATGCAATAGATTCAAATGAAGATGATGTTATTTCTGTTGAAGAAATGTTTTCATATACTAGTACAAATACTATTTCATATTCGAGTGGTCTAGGGTATACCTCTCATCCTAATGCATCTGATGGGATTTCTGGTGAAAATGTTCTATACCCTTCACTAGGTTCTATTACTCTAAACAATTTAACTAATTCATTAAATTATTCATTTTCTCTCCATGGAAATGGTCAAATTCAAAATCTGAGTGTTGTAACATGTTTCGTCAATACAACCCATACAATCTATGAAATTGAAGATATTATTCCTAATGCAATGAGTGATACGGGATTCGAGTTATATAGTGGTATTTCCCAACTTAATGGTGTTAATTATTTAACTGGATATGGGATATTTGCAGAAATTCAAGGTAATAATTTGATAATATTAAGTAGTTCTAATTCGAGTGATTATGACCTTGATTCAATTGATGATGTTACAGAAATTTATTATGGAATGAATTTAAGATCTATAGATAGCGATTCCGATGGACTAAACGATCTAGTTGAGTTTTATGGAGAAACAAGCCCAATTTTAAGTGATACGGATGGAGATGGATTATCAGATGGAAAGGAATTGAATGTTTATAAAACAGATCCGACAAAATCAGATACGGATGGAGATGGGTTCTCAGATGGATTAGAGATAATGTTTGGCTCAGATCCATTAGATTCACGATCTTCTATAGTTACAATAATATTGAATTATTTAGGAATTGTGTTTTTTGGTATTGTAGGTATATCTTCAATTATAAGCTATATGTCTTATAAAAAACATAAAAAAGAAAAAGAAAACAAATATAATTTTAATGTTAAGCCCAATATCACCAATTTTAATATATTAAAAACTGAGAAAATAGAAAAATCAGCAGAACAATTTTATCAACAACCTTATTCATACACTCGAATTTCCAAATTTATTATATGTAAAAATTGTGGAGAGCCTAATGAAAAAGATTATCTTTTCTGTGTTAAATGTGGAGATAAATTTCCAACAGATTCAATTCAAACAGGACAATTATTACATGAAATTAGTGAAAGAAAATTCTGTACTTCCTGCGGAGAAACTAATAATCAAGAAAATAAATATTGTGTAGGTTGTGGTAAACAATTCTTATTAGATAATGTTCAAAATATTAAATCTCCTGAATCATCACAAAATTTAACCAGTGGATTCAAAATATGTAATAACTGTGGAACATTAAATAATAAAGAAAATAAATTTTGTATTAAATGTAGGGGGTTTCTATAAAATGGAAAGACAAAATTCATTTAAAGATATATATAATAAAAAAACTCTTGAGTTTGAGGATCCAGAAAAAATTTTATTTCCAAATCTATGTTTAATCTGTGGACAACCAACCGATACTAAATTTAGTAAGACAATACATGGAAGATTTACAACTAAAAAATCATATAGAAATAATTATCTTTTTTCTTTACCAATCTGCATTTCTTGTCAAGGCAAAATAGAGATTAATACGGGACTAGCATCTAAATATGGTATAATTTTTATAAATTCAATTATCATAAGTATGATTTTTGCCGGTATTATTATTTTCCTTTTTACCTCATATATAATGGGATTAGCAGGAGCTATTCTTATTATCTCTATTTCAGTAATTTTATATATTAAAAAAACAAGGGACAAAATCAAATTAGAAGATTTTATTGAAATTAAAATTGAAGAAGATATAAAGGATAAAATTATATTAACCTTTAAAAATACTGGATATTATGCGTCTATAGAAAAACTAAATCAATAATTATTTCTCATTTTTTTTATTTTAGTTCTTATAATTAATCTTTTTATTTATTGAGAAAATCTTCAAAAAATTAATGATTATTCAAAACATTTTCTTTTATTGTTATTAAAATTATTCATACAGTAAAAATCAATGACAATATGAATCATTTTTAAAAAAAAGAAATATTATGGTAAAAAAAATCGAAAAATTTACTGAAGAATATAAATTCTTATCAAATTTCTATCCATGCGGTATTGTTTATGAAGGAATTAAATATCCTTCTGTAGAACATGCATTTCAAGCTTTAAAAACATTTAATATAGAAAAGCGAAAAGAAATTGCATTAACTAAGAAGCCTGGTTTAGCAAAAAAGATGGGCCATAGAATCAAATTAAGAGCAGATTGGGAAGAAGTAAAATTAAATCTGATGGAAGAATTGATTCGCATTAAATTTAAAGATCATGAAAAATTAAAAGAAGCATTATTAAAGACCGGAGATTTAGAATTGATTGAAGGAAATTATTGGGGAGATACATTTTGGGGCATTTATGAAGGGAGAGGAAAGAATTATCTTGGAAAAATTCTTATGAAAATTAGAAGTGAATTATAAAAAGAAATATTAAAAATATAATTTAATTATTTTTTTTAAATTTACAAATATATATTCTTGATTTTCTTCTGAAAACTTATTTATCTCATTCTTTAATGGTTTTTTTTTCGATTTATCTAAAATGAAAAATACTATTACCCAAATTAAAATTATACTTAATCCTATACAGATCAGAATTATTCCAGTTAGAAAACGAATTTTAACAGTTTTATCGGGGAAGTCTTCGGGAATGTAATAAGGCATTAAACATATTACTCCAGAAACAATTATTCCGTATCCAATCGCAAGAGTTATGATCTTTTTATATTTTTTAATCCAATTAAAGATCTCTTTTACGTTTGGGATGATAATTATTAATCCCCCAATTGTAATTATGACAAGACCGGTTATTATAACCTCTGGAATCTAGTAATATGAATCAGTAGCAGCAGACAACGATAATCCACTATAAAACATATAAAAACCACCAATTACCATTAAAAATATTCCAATTCCAAAAAATATTCTTTTTATAGGTTCTCTAATTTCTAATTTCACCTCTTAACTTATAATAATTCTTTATTTTTATTATACAAATTGATATCCAAATTGCAATAATTATAATTCCTATTGGAATTAATATATAACTTACTAAATAAGAATCAGCAGGAGGATATTCAGTAAAATCTTTATTATATTTAGTATTTAAATATTGGAAGATTGGCCATAATCCAATTAACGTTAATCCTGCTCCTATTATAATAATTATTATCATATGATTTTCTTTTATCCAATCCAAAAGTCCAGTAATTCTTGGAATAATAATTAGACAACCTCCACAAATAGCCAAAATTATACTAATTAGTATTAATGCCCAAGGAATAATCATTTTCTCTTGATATATATAAGAAAATAGTATAGCTAGAACTGCAGCAGGTACTAAAAAGATGATTCCTAAAGTTAGTGTCAAAATTTGCTTGTCATCTTTATTTTCTATTATAAAATTTATTAAATATAATAACATTATTATCCCTCCAATTACAAATATAATAAAGCAAATAATTGCGGATCTTAATAAACCAGATGATCCTGAACCTACCTGAGACAAAACTCCATAAACTGTTGCATATAATCCTCCAAATGCCATTAAAATTATTCCAATTATCATACTTATTTTTTTTATTTTTTCTCTCATTTTTTGTTATGTGGACAAATTTTTTGTCAGGGTTTTGCGTAATTAAAAATGTCAATTTTTGTCACTCCTTCATGTTTTTTACTTGGTATTTTTTATTCAATAAATAGATATTAATACAAAAA
>Ga0315549_1002013_pt1 | contig 20001 bp, 9 predicted proteins | sample SalMarSW160200MG_FD_203101 | JGI IMG/M metagenome (GOLD analysis project Ga0315549, IMG submission 203101) | Salt marsh sediment microbial communities from the Plum Island Ecosystem LTER, Massachusetts, United States - Salt Marsh Sediment SW1601-200 ... | reverse complement strand
TCGTGGAACAGGCAACCACTGTTAAACAACAATTTAAAGCCACATTTTCAGTGCCTTATTCTCCTGGAACGATTAAAGCAGTTGGTGTAGAAAACGACAAAGAAATTGAAACAACTACATTGAAAACGGTCGGCGAAGCTGCCGGAATAAAATTGACAACTGACCGAAATGAAATATGGGCTAACGGACAGGATCTGTCTTTCGTTACTGTCGAAATAACCGATAAAGACGGAGCTTTTCAACCAAATGCAGCAAACCGGTTACAATTTAATATTGAAGGGCCCGGTACAATTGTAGGAATAGGCAATGCCGATATGAAAGACAACGATCCCTATATCGGTAATAGCCGTAAAGCATGGCATGGACGCGTTTTGGTCGTGATAAAAAGTAATCATAACGCCGGAGACATTAAACTAACTGTAACTTCACCGGGTTTAGCGAAGGCTACTTTAAATATTAAATCATTAAGGCGTTAGTTAAAAACATAATTCACTAAATAAAATATTATGATAAAAATTATTTCTACTGCTTTCTGCCTTGCATGTTACGCAGATGTAAAAAACATAAAAATTACTACTATATTTATTCTGAATGAAAAAAGTTAGTAAATGAAAAGAATGAATTCTATAATTGCCGGGTTGTTAACGGCTATAATAATCAGTGCCCAGGAACGACCCACTCACCATGAATTAGAGAACCCCTCCATTCAGGGAATCAATAAAGAATATCCGCATGCTTCTTTTATCAGTTATGAAAACCGGGAAACTGCACTGACAAACGATAAAAGCAAATCTTCTCGTGTTATCCCGCTAAACGGTATCTGGAAATTTAATTTTGTAACCGGTATTTCAAACCGCATTGAGGGATTTGCAGCTCCGGGGTTCGACCTTTCCGACTGGAAGGAAATTGAAGTGCCGTCGAACATGGAAATGAAAGGGTATGGCATTCCCATCTATGTAAATGTCGGTTACGAATTCTATCCGGAATGGAATTTCCAACCCCCTTACATTAATGATTTAGAAAAGAATAACATTGGTTATTATCGCCGTGAGTTCGAAATTCCCCAATCGTGGAGCAGCCAACAGGTATTCGTGCATTTTGGATCCATCAAGTCGGTTGGGTTTATATGGGTCAACGGCAAAAAAGCAGGTATGAGCAAGGACAGCAAAACGCCGCAGGAGTTTGACATTACCAAATATGTTCAATCGGGAAACAATATAATTGCCGTGGAGGTTTTCCGGTGGAGCGATGCTTCCTACCTCGAATGTCAGGATTTCTGGCGATTAAGCGGTATTCCCCGTGAGGTTTATGTATATGCCCAGCCAAAAGTTCGTTTGCGCGATTTCTTCGCCCAAAGCACACTTGACGAAAGCTATACCAATGGAGTTTTTAACCTTGATCTGGAATTGAAAAACCACACAGGGAAGAATACCACTTCATCGGTATGCTATGAAATCCTTGACGATGCAGATAAAACGGTTTCTTCTGAAACTAAAACATTAGAAATAACAGACTCTATCGGAACGTTGAATCTTAAAACAACTATTCCTTCAGTTAAGGCATGGTCAGCCGAAACGCCAAATCTTTACACCTTGTTACTTACTATGAAAGATGCTTTAGGTAAAACAACTGAGGTAACTTCTGTTAAAATTGGTTTCCGTACAAGCGAAATTAAGGATGGTTTATTCCTGATTAACGGTAAACGAGTGTTAATTAAGGGAGTCGATCTTCATGAATTTAATCCTATAACCGGGCAGGTTATAGATGAAGCAACAACAACACTTGATTTTAAAAGGATGAAACAGCTCAACATCAATGCCATCCGGTTGAGCCATTATCCTGAACCTGAATTTTTTTATGATTTAGCTGACAAATATGGATTTTATTTAGTAGATGAAGCCAATATCGAATCACACGGCATGGGGTACGACCGCAGCAAAGGGAAAAGCCTGGCCAATAATCTCGACTGGACGGAAGCGCATTTGTTCCGCACACGGAATATGTTTGAGCGCGACAAAAACCATCCGTCGGTAGTTATCTGGTCATTAGGCAATGAAGCCGGAAACGGATATAATTTTTACCAGACCTATCTTTTCATCCGAAGTCGTGATAAAATGAGGCCTATACAATATGAACAGGCACACCTTGAATGGAATACCGATATTTTTTGTCCCATGTACATGAAGATACCTGATATTGAACGTTATGCTAAAAATTACAATGACCGCCCCCTGATTCTTTGCGAATACGAACATGCCATGGGCAACAGTATTGGAAATATTAAAGATTACTGGGAAACTATTGAAAAATATCCCAATCTTCAGGGAGGTTTTATTTGGGACTGGGTTGACCAGGGGCTTGCTGACAAAAACGAGAAGGGTGAATTCTGGGCTTATGGTGGTGACTATGGCCCGGAAGGAACGCCATCCGATGGCAACTTTTGTATCAATGGTGTTGTTTTCCCTGACAGAAGTATAAAACCACAAAGCCTTGAAGTAAAACATGTGTATCAGAATATTGGTTTTAAGGCCGATGACCTTTCATCCGGGCTATTTACCATAACTAATAAATTCCGTTTCACCAACCTTAAAAAATACGTTTTTACTTATGAAATTGCTGCCAATGGTAAAGTGATTAAAAGTGGTAAGCTACCTGCTCTGGATATTGCTCCCGAGCAATCGAAACAGGTTAATATAAACTTAGGCAAACTGCAGGCTAAACCCGGGGTGGAATATTTTATTACCATTTCTGCAAAAACAAAAGTAGCTGAAAACCTGCTGCCTGCCGAATGGGAAATAGCTTCCGAACAATTCAAACTGCCTGTTGAGACTGACAAAAAACATTTTGATATTTCGAAAGCCGGGAAAGTCACCTATAAAGAGGGCACTTCCATTGAAATTTCCGGAAACGATTTCTCAATCACTATTGATGCCAAAACAGGGATAATGACCTCTTACGAAAGCAAGGGAAATGAATTGTTGCTCGACGGATATGGACCGCGTCCCGCATTCTGGCGTGCTCCGACGGATAATGATTACGGCTGGCAGATGCCCGGGATTTGTCGCCTCTGGAAACAGGCATCGGAACAAGCTCCCATGGCAGAAAGTATAAAAACAAGTCAACAGGGAAATGCAGTACAGATTGAAGTGGTTTATAAGCTCGATTCGGTAAATTCTACCTGGAAAACACAATATACCATTATGGGAAATGGCGCTGTAAAAGTTGAAAATGAACTTATAAATGCTGACGATAAAATTCCAGTTATTCCGAGGATTGGCATGAAAATGCAGATGCCTGCAGAATTTATTCAATTGGAATACTTTGGCCGTGGGCCACGGGAAAATTATTGCGACCGTAACTCATCAACATTTGTAGGCCTTTACAAATCGACCGTTGCTGAACAATACGTTCCTTGTATCCGTCCCCAGGAAAACGGTCACCGCACCGATGTTCGCTGGTTGGCTTTAACCCAAAACGATGGATCAGGGTTTTTGGTAGTTGCCGATTCGCTGATCGAGTTCAATGCACTAAACAATACTGTAGAAGACTTTGACGCGGGACAGGATAAAAACAAGAACCTTCTCCACAGTAACGATATCAAGCCCCGAGAATTGGTTGAACTACATATCGATTATCGCCAGATTGGAATTGCCGGCGATGATAGCTGGGGGGGCTGGCCACACGAGCAATACCTCATAAGACCAAGTACAGAGGGGTACAGATATGGTTTTACGCTGATACCGATTAATTCATCAAAGATGATCGATAAACTAATTCAATACAAATATTAATTATGCTAAGATTTAGTTTTTTCCTTTTTATGTCAGGCTATTTCATTTTTGAAAGCATCAGTCTAAATGCACAAGACAAGTTATACCCAAACGAATTTCCCTTAGAAGATGTAACCCTCCTTGACGGTCCTTTCAAACATGCCCGCGACCTCAATATAGAGGTTCTCCTGAAGTATGATGTTGACCGATTGCTGGCCCCGTACCGTAAAGAAGCAGGATTGCCTGAAAAAACCGAATGTTATCCCAATTGGGCAGGCCTCGATGGCCATGTTGGCGGTCATTACCTATCGGCTATGGCTATGAATTATGCTGCTACCGGAAATGAAGAGTATAAAAAAAGGATGGAATATATGCTTTCGGAACTCAAAGAGTGCCAGGAAGCAAATGCTGTGAACAACTCAGAGTGGGGAGTTGGTTATGTCGGAGGTTTTCCAAACAGCGCAAAATTATGGTCGGCTTTTAAAAAAGGCGATTTCAGCATTTATAATTCTTCATGGGCTCCATTTTATAATTTGCATAAAATGTATGCCGGACTAAGAGATGCCTGGTTATATTGCGACAATGAAGATGCCAAAGCCATGTTCCTGAAATTCTGCGATTGGGGAATTGACATCACCTCTGCTCTTTCCGATGAGCAAATGCAAGTCATGCTTAATGTGGAACATGGTGGTATGGATGAAGTGTTTGCCGATGCTTATCAGATGACAGGCGATGAAAAGTACCTGACAGCCGCAAAACGATACTCTCACAGACAGTTGCTCGACCCATTGTCGGAAGGGATTGATAATCTCGATAACAAACATGCGAATACCCAGATTCCCAAATTTGTTGGTTTCGAAAGAATAGCAGAACTCAGTGGTAATGAGAAATACGATAAAGCAGGTACTTTTTTCTGGGAAACGGTTACTGCCAATCGTTCCCTTGCCTTTGGTGGCAATAGCCGGAGGGAGCATTTCCCCAGCAAAACATCCTGTATCGATTTTGTTAATGTGAATGATGGGCCTGAATCATGTAATTCCTATAATATGCTCAAGTTGACCGAAGATTTATTCAGAGTACACCCTTCGGCCAAATATATCGATTATTATGAACGCACCTTATATAATCACATCCTCTCGACTCAGCATCCCGGACATGGAGGATATGTTTATTTCACCCCTGCCAGACCCCGTCATTACAGGGTGTATTCGGCACCTAATGTAGCTATGTGGTGCTGTGTGGGTACCGGAATGGAAAATCATGGCAAATACAACCAGTTTATCTATACCCATTCAAAAGACACCTTATTCCTGAATCTTTTTATTGCTTCTGAACTCAATTGGAAAGAAAAAGGAATAAAAATCAGGCAGGAAACAAATTTCCCTTTTGAGGAACAAACAAAACTGACAATAACAGAAGGCTCTTCCAGTTTTAACTTAAAGGTGCGGTATCCGGGTTGGGTCAATAAGGGAGCTTTGAAAATTACGGTTAACGGCAAGGAAATTCCCTATTCTGCCCTTCCTTCTTCATATGTAAGTATTAACAGGAAATGGAATAAAGGCGATGTGATTCAAATCATGTTGCCTATGCAAAACAGCATAGAGCATATACCCAACGTTCCTGAATATATTGCGTTTATGCATGGCCCCATTTTACTTGGAGCAAAAACCGGAACTGAGGATCTCCTAGGTCTCATTGCCGATGATGGCCGCTGGGGACAATATGCCGCAGGGGAATATCTACCTGTTGACAAAGCTCCTATCCTGATTGAAGATGATCTTGAAAATATTGCGAATAAATTGGAACCGATAAAAGATAAACCATTACATTTCAAACTCAACGTTAAAATGATCAATCCGATGGAGCTTACGCTGGAGCCTTTTTATCAAATCCACGATGCCAGGTATATGATTTACTGGCTGGCATTAACGAATGAAGGCTATCAGACTTATATCGATTCGCTGGCAAACATTGAAAAAGAAAAGCTTGCCCTCGAAAAGCGTACCATCAACTATGTAGCCACCGGCGAACAACAACCGGAAACCGACCATGCCTTGCAATATGAGAACTCAGGTACGGGCAATACCATGAATGAATTTTACCGCGATGCACGTGATGAAGGCTGGTTTAGCTACGATCTGGCTACAAATTCAGAAATAAATTTGAGCCTATTTGTTCGATATTGGGGCGCTGAATGGGGTGGCCGAAAGTTCGATATTTACATTGACGATGAAAAACTGGTAACTGTAGACAATACAGGTAAATGGAACTTATCAATGTTTAAAGATGTTGTCTATCCCATTCCTGACTCCATGATCAAGGGGAAAAGCCACATAAGGATTAAATTTCAGGCACTTCCATGGAATACAGCCGGCGCTGTTTATATTGTCAGGTTATTAAGGGCAGAAGAAAAAAGTAATAATCGATGAGTTTGTAAAAAAGTTTTGTTTCAAAACCTTATATTGCTTAATAAAAACAAGAAAATAAATTGAACACTCTAAAATAAATATATTATGAAATATAGTAAGACATTCGTTCTGTTCCTGTTCATTTCAGGATTATTCGGTTGCACCACACATCCGGATCAAAAGCAGGAATTTCAACCCAGTTTTGAATCGTTGGAGAAGGTTAACTCTGTTCCTGAATGGTTTAAAAATGCTAAGTTCGGTATATATTTTCATTGGGGTGTATATTCTGTTCCTGCCTATGCAAACGAGTGGTATCCGCGTTCAATGTATATCGAAGGATCTGCTGAAAATAAACACCACATCGAGGTTTACGGTGAACCTGATAAGTGGCCTTACAACTATTTTATTACGGGTGCCACAGATAAACAAGGGAATTTCGTTCAGTTTGCACCTAAACTCAAATCGGAAGGCGGAAAATTTGACCCTGAAGAATGGGCACAGCTCTTTGCCGATGCAGGGGCAAAATTTGCCGGCCCGGTAGCTGAGCACCACGATGGTTTTTCCCTGTGGGCCAGCAAGGTTAATCCATGGAATTCTAAGGACATGGGACCAAAACTTGATTTGGTGGGTTTGTTCACGGATGCGATCCGCAAGCGAGATATGAAAGTTTTCCTTTCCATGCATCATGCATTTAATATTACAGGGTATTACTATGCTGTTCCCAAAACCGATGATCCAAAGCTTCAAATGCTTTACGGACAACAGAGTAAGGAAGAAAACGAAGCACTTTGGCTAAATAAACATAAAGAAATTATTGACAATTATAAGCCTGATATAATTTACCAGGACTTCAATTTACATCTGATTTCTCAACCTGTTCTGCTCGGGTTTTTATCGTACTACTACAACAGGGCAAACGAATGGAACAAAGAAGTTGTCGCCACATATAAAGATGGATTGAATAAAGAATGTGCTGTACTTGACTACGAACGTGGTGGTCCTCCTGATATAACTGATAATTACTGGCTTACCGATGATGCGATCAGTTCATCGAGCTGGTGTTATACCGAGGGAATTGGATATTACTCCAAAACACAGATTCTCCATGGCTTTATAGACCGAATAAGCAAAAACGGGAATATGATTTTGAACATTTCTCCTAAAGCTGACGGTACCATACCAGAGGAACAAAAAGATGTTTTGCTTGCAATAGGTGACTGGTTAAAAAAATATGGCGAAGCAGTGTATGCAACCCGTGCCTGGGAAAAGTATGGAGAAGGCCCAACCAAAATGGGTGCTGCCCACGGCGTAATGGGCGCTCCGATTGAAGGAACTGCCAGGGATATTCGTTACACCAGATCGAAAGATTATAAAACGCTTTATGCGATCTTACTGGGTTGGGAAGAAGGTGAGAAAGAAGTGATATTTGAATCATTGTCTTCCAAAAGAATTGATTTAAGTAATTTAAAGACTGTTGAACTTATAAATGACGAAGCCGGCAGCTACCTGCCTTTGACTTTCAAGCAAGATGCGGAAGGATTGAAGGTTAGTTTACCCGAACGTTCTTTCGATGAAATGGCTTATGTTATTAAGCTGAATTTCAAAGGTAAAATACTGCCACTTGACATGTATGCAGAAATTGACTGTACTCCACATTATCATATTGTTCCGGGTGATAATAAAGGCAGTTTGGTACTCGGTTCAGATCTGAAACTGACAGAAAACAGAAAAGATATTTCAAATCAGTGGAAATTGGAATCTGCCGGCAAAGGCATTTATAAAATTATGAACCGTGAAAATAACGGGAAGGTGCTCTCGTGCAGTAATTCGAATCAGGATCTGATAATTTCAGATTATAACGGGAATGACAATCAATTATGGAAATTAGATGATGCACATAATGGATTATTAAGAATTCCCAATAAACAATTTCCAAACAGAATATTATCTGTAAATATTCCTTCTAATGAGGGAAATATGGCTGAATTACAAGATTCGGAGAATGGTTTATCCTCTGTATGGAAACTCATGGAAATTTGCGAGATCAGGCAGGAAGCCTTCAAACCACATACGGTTCCCGGAATCATCGAAGCCGAAGATTTCGATATCGGATGCCCCGGCGATGCATACTACGATGGTAATGATATTAATGAAGGTGGCCAGTATCGTTCCACAGAAGGAGTGGATATTGAAAAATGTTCGGCAGGTGGTTATAATATCGGATGGACTTATACCGGTGAATGGTTGGCTTATACTATATCTGTAAAAAAATCTGCCAATTACCAGGTTTCATTCTATATAGCCTCAAACTTCGACAATGCTAAAATGCATCTCGAATGCGACGGTGAAAACAAGACAGGAATAATATCAATTCCAAATACTTCAGGCTTTCAATCCTGGGATGTTGTAAAAAAGACTATAAAACTGGATGCAGGTCAGCATGTATTGAAGCTGGTTGTTGACGGTGATTTCTTAAACTTTGATAAAATGGTATTTGAAGAAATATAAAATCACTCAATTGGATACAAAAAAATATCCGAAAGAATAATTATTCAAACGAAAAATGATTTGAAAAGAATTATCATAAAAATAACACATGAAACATCCATAAATTAAAAAAAGAGAAGTGACTATTTGGAGTAAATAAAATTTTAATAAACACCTAAAATTATGGATGTTCCATAAGGCTTAAAAACAAAGAGATCAAAGCCGAGGTACTTATTAACTTTAGGTGAATTCACAGGAAAAGAGAAAACAACCATCATTAATAAAACGGAACTTAGCAAATCCCTCACATTTAATAAACAGAAGTAATACACTCTTTCAGTAAAAGAAATTAAAACAGAAAAGATTATCTCTCCTGTTCATTCCCTGCTCATTCTGTTTCATCGATAAAAGTTGAAGTCAAATAAATGTGATTGCAGACGATAAGTTTAGAACTGATATGCAATAAAATCAACAGAAATGAAGCGCATGAATCTTTAAAAGAAACTGTGTCTTCTATTCAAGATAACGTCTATTACGATCGTAATCTGAATATCTTATACGAGTAAATAAATATATAAAAATATTTGCACACGTGTGTTTTTATTATATATTTGTGAAAGACACATAAGTAAAAAAAGTTCAATAACATATATTTACTTATAAATCAGATTTTTATTGAAAAGAATTACCATTAAAGATATTGCCCGGGAATTAGATATTCATCACTCCACAGTCTCAAGAGCGCTGAGAAATGATAAGAGTGTTAGTGATGATACAAGGGAAAAGGTAAATGAATTTGCCGAAAAGATTGGTTATCAGGTAAATATGAACGCGTTACAACTTCGTGGTAGTATTAAGAACACAATTGCTATAGTGGTGCCGAATATACACCATAATTTCTTTTCGAATATAGTAAGTCAAGTAGCAAATTTAGCATTTCAGAAAGGATTTGTCGTTTCGATTTTTCAATCGAATGAGAATTATTTACAGGAGAAAGAAATAATAAAAACCCTTATCCGTAATAATTCTGCAGGCGTAATTGCTTCTATTTCAATGGGAACTATTAACTCAGAACATTTCCGGGAATTAAAAAGATTCAGAATCCCGCTGGTTCTGTTTGATCGTGTTTGTGCTGACCTGGAAGTTTCGAAAGTGTTGGTTAACAATTTTGAGGTTGTTGCTTCAGCTGTGGAACTCTTAATTAAGAGAGGATACAGAAATATTGCCCATATTAGCGGGACCAGAAATATTAATGTGTTTCGTGACAGGCAGGAAGGTTATATTTCAGCCATTAATAAGAAAAAGCTGCCCTATCAAAGAGTTGTGATAATAAATACTGCATTTACTATCGATGAGGGAAAACGTGCAACAGAAAAATTATTTGAGGAAGATATAAAACCAAATGCAATACTATGTGACTCTCATTTCCTAACGCTGGGGGCAATATTCAAAATCAGGGAATTAAACTTAAAAATCCCTGAAGATATTGGTATTGTTGGGTTCAGTGATAATCCATATGTGGAAGCTATGAATACAGGAGTTATTTCAATAATCCAACCTGATGTATCCATCGCAAATGCAGTATTTGAAATGATAACAAAGAAAATAGAGAAATATGATAGTGATAGTATAGAAAGTCAGACTTTTTCAGCAAAAATTATAGAAAGATAAATTTTTAAAAAATAATGCACACGTGTGCAATAAGCTATAACTTAAATTTAGTCTAACAATTTAATCATTAACTAATCCATTATTAATCAATTTTAAAGCACTATGAAAAAAAACAGCCTAATTAAGGTAACATTATTCATGTTACCTCAGCTATTGTTTTCGTTTTGGAGCTTTGGCCAGTTTTCAATAATACAAGGCACTGTAACAGACGAAACAGGAATCCCGTTGGTGGGAGTAAATGTTGTAATTGAAGGGACAACCCTTGGTACCATTACTGATATAAACGGTAATTATCAGATTGAAGCCGGTGCTGAATCGACTCTTACTTTCTCATATGTGGGTTACCTTAGCGAAAAGGTGATTGTTGGAAACCAAACAGAAATCAACATCGCCCTTTTACCAGACATTATGAAGTTGCAGGATGTTGTTGTTGTTGGTTATGGTACTCAAAGTAAGGAAACGCTGACGGGTTCGATATCAAAAGTCGACGGTGAGGAGATTTCTATAAGTCCCTCGGTAAACCTTTCAACTTCTCTGGCCGGTAAGCTTCCTGGCTTAATCGTTAACCAGCGTGACGGATGGCCCGGGAGGGAGTTTCTCGACATAGTGATCCGTGGAAATGCCACAATGGATAGTGATCCTGATTATGAACCGGGTGATGATGATGATCCTAATGATCCATTTGATGTTATTAATCCTAATGAACCTCTCGTAGTTATTGACGGCGTGCCACGCGATAATCTGAGCCGGCTTAATCCGGAAGATATTGAAAGTATAACCGTGCTAAAAGATGCCTCGGCAGCTATCTATGGAGCGCGTGGGGCCAACGGAGTGATTCTGGTAACCACAAAACAAGGGTCTAAGGGTGCTCCCGTGTTTAACTTTTCCTATAGTTATGCCATTCACAAACCTACAAAGATCCCGGAAATGATGGATGCCGCCACGTTTGCAGAAATATACAATGAAGCCGAATGGAACCGTCAGGGCCGGCCGGACACTGGTTACACTCCATTCTTTACGGATGAAGCTATTCAGAGATACCGCGACGGCTCCGATCCCGTTTTATATCCAAATACTGACTGGCCGGGTGAGGTAATAAAGGATTATTCCTATCTGCAAAAGGTAAATCTTCAAGCGGGGGGGGGGTCGGAAAATACCAGGTACCTGCTTTCCTTAGGATATACAGATCAGGATGGCAATTTAAAGAATAATCCCACACACTATAAGCAGTTTAACGCGCGGGCCAGGATAGATGTTGATTTAACAAAGAGTCTGAGCGTTGGTGCAAACATGAGTGCTATTCTCAATAACAGAACCTATGCTTCACAACCAGTTGATTTTGTCGGCATATTGCAGTCAAACCCGACACTGGTAGCAGTGTATCCCAACGGGTTGATTGCACCGGGCCGGTTCCGTAATAATCCTCTTCTGATAGACCGGGGCGGATACGATAAGACCGAGGATTATCCGCTGTATACAACATTCACAGCAACGTACAAGGTTCCATTCATTAAGGGCCTGGCACTGGATGCTTCTTATAATTACGATCTGAGAAACGAGTTTCAAAAGTGGTACCGTACCCCGATATACTACCATGAATACAACGTGGAAACCGGGGAATATGACCGCATGATTACCGATAATCCGATCGAGTTAAGAGATACCTATCGTAAATGGACAACATCCCTGTTCAATTTCAGGGTCTCCTATAAAACAACTATCTACCAGAACCATAATATTTCAGCTATGGCGGGTATTGAGCAACAGAGTTGGAAATTTAATTGGGCACAGGCCTATCGGAAAAATTTTGTCAGTCCGGCTATACCCCAGATCGATGCGGGGAGTACGGATCCGGAAGATAAGGACAATCGCGGAGGCGCTGCGGAGACCGCCTACAACAACTATTTTGGCCGGGTGAATTATGATTTCAAACGCAAGTATCTGCTTGAGTTTGTGTTCCGTTATGATGGTTCGCAGGTTTTTCCTGAGGGGAAAAGATATGGTTTTTTTCCTGCGGTTTCAGCGGGATGGAGGTTGTCGGAAGAAAATTTCATCAGTGAAAATCTGCCGTTCGTAAGCGAGTTGAAGCTCAGGGGGTCATATGGTGAGTTGGGTAACGACCGCGTACCTCAATGGCAATACCTGCAGTCTTTCCAATTTGGTGACAATTACGTTTTTGGCGGCAGCGATGCACCGGGAGTTTTCTCCAGTGTCTTGCCAAACACGAATATTACCTGGGAGGTAAGCAAGAAACTTGATTACGGTTTGGTTGCTGAATTATGGGACGGACTACTTGGCACAGATCTAACGGTATTTCAGGAAAAACGATCCAATATTCTGTGGCGACGCAACCTTTCGGTAAGCCATGTGTCCGGTTTCCCCGAACTCCCCGATGAAAATATCGGGAAGGTGGATAATCACGGATTTGAACTGGTATTGAGTCATCGAAACACCATTGGCGATCTGTCGTATTCAGTTATTGCAAACACCTCTTTCGCACGAAGCGAGATAATCTTTATGGACGAAGTGCCGCCGGCCGAACCTTATCAAACAGAAACCGGTCATCCGGTCGGGTCGGGCCTTTATTACATGTCAGATGGGATTTTCAACACCCAGGAAGAGCTGGATAGTTACCCGCACTCATCAAACACCCGGGTGGGCGATATTAAGATACTTGACCTGAATGGCGACAGTGTAATAAACGGAGACGACAGATACCGGACCAACCAATCTCCGATTCCCGAATATGTCTTTGGTCTGACCTTAAATTTTCAATACAAAGGATTCGACCTGACCTTATTTTTCCAGGGACAAACCAACGCCTATTCTTATGACTATACACTTACCGAGTTTGGTGAACAGGACCTTGACAACAATACTGTTTACCGGGCAACAAACCGCTGGACCAGGTACAACCAGGAAGGCGCTACCATGCCACGGTCCGATAGCTGGGAACCGGGAACTACGGATTTCTTCCTGTACGATGCGACTTTTGTCAGGCTTAAAAATGCTGAATTGGGCTACAGACTGCCGGGCAAACTGATATCAAAAATAAAACTGAAGGACGTAAGGGTATTTGTAAATGGTACTAACTTATTGACCTGGGCCAAGGAAATTACGTGGAAAGATCCGGAATTAAGGAGTGGCGATTTTACTGAATATCCGCCCCTGCGAATAATTAACTTTGGTGTTAATGTCGAATTTTAAAATGATTAAAATATGAAAACTTTAAAAAGAATAATACCTGTTTTACTTATACTGTACTGTATTTCTTGTGATAAAAACATCCTGGACATTTCGCCCCAGGATCGTATTTCTGATGCCGTGGTCTGGAACGATGAAGTCCTTATAAACGCTTACCTGGCATCGCTTTACAACGCTATTCCTCATGGATTTTACATACACATGTATTCGAAATACACGGATGAAGCTTATAACAGCGCGCCGTGCTGCTGCGCCGAACTTTTTGTACTAAACACCTATACCCCGGATAACATTTCCAGTATGGGAGGTGTAAGCACAGAGGAAAACTGGTGTTCTAATTTCCTTTATTATTGGGACCGGGGTTATCATTATCTTCGCAAGGTCAATGTTTTCCTGGAAAAAATGGAGGAAACCGAATTTGAATTGGAGGATAAAGATCGGCTGGTTGCAGAAGCCAGATTTATAAGGGCGTTCATCTATTTCGACCTCATTAAAAGGTTTGGTGGGGTCCCCATCGTCGCGCAGGTTCATGAACTCGGTGATGATGTACAATATGAGCGAAGTTCTTTTGATGAATGCTTGGCATTCATTGAGCAGGATCTTACTGAAGCTATAGCATCTCTGCCAGATCGATACCTTTCGACTGATGCCAATTACGGTAGGGCTACGGCGGATGCGGCATGGGGACTACTTTCCAAAACATACCTGTATGCCGCTTCGCCTTTGTTCAATTCATCCGACGACCGGCAAAAGTGGCAGAAAGCCGCTGATGCTGCCGAGACTCTGTTAGATAAAGGCTACGAGCTGTACCCCGACTATCAGGAGCTTTTTAAACTCTCACAGGGAGATGCCCAGGATGAAGTGATTTTTTCCAGGGGGTTTACCACCTCCAACGGTCACCAGGCTCCCATGCATAATTTTAACCGCCGCTACGAGGCCTACGGCGGATGGTGGGGCAGTAACGGACCTTCGCAGAACCTGGTGGATGATTACGACATGACCAATGGTGAACCACCATTTTTGGAAGAGGGGACGATTAACCCTGCCTCAGGCTATGATCCGCAAAACCCATTCCTGAACCGTGATCCCCGGTTTGAAGCGACTATTCTTCATGACGAAACCGTATTCCGGGGAGATACTTTTGAGATGTGGATCTCAGAAGATGGTTCTCAATGGGGGTATGATTCATATAAGAATACAGGTGACAATCCCCGGACAAACTATGTGCTCAAAAAGTTCATGCCTACAGAGGGCGATTTTAACTGGCAAACGATATTCACGATACAATGGCCGCATATCCGGTTGGCTGAGATATACCTGAACTATGCTGAGGCGAAGTTTGAGCTGGGCGACGAAGCTACCGCCAGGGAATATGTCTCAATGGTCAGGGCCAGAGTGGGAATGCCTCCTTTACCGGAGTCCCTTACCGGGGAGGACCTGAGGAGAAGGATCTATAACGAAAGAAGGATTGAACTGGCATTTGAAAACCAACGGTTCTTTGACGTCAGGCGTTGGAAAATAGCCATCGATGTCGAAAATCGTCCGATCAGGACGTTAGATATTTACCTGGATCTTTCGACCGGCGTAAAAAGGTATGAAGAGGTAGTATTGCTGGACAAATCAGGAACTTATGAAGAAAAGATGAATTTTCTTCCCATTGAAGCGGATGAGATTCAACGTAACCCTGGGTTGACGCAAACACCTGGCTGGTAGCTAATATCCAGCCATTTTGGCAACTGTAAACTTATTGCTGAGTGAAACAAGTTATCTGGCCAGACCTGGTTATGAGTCTGAAACGAAAGGCAAGAACCGGGCTGGCCAGTTATAAATATGAAAAAGATATTTTCCTTTGTAGTAGCAGAACAGGAATAGTGTCTCGAATTAAGGTGTTGTCCCATAAGTCAATTGACTGTGAAGAATATTTGAAATACGGTAATAAATCCCGTCTTTCAGAATATTGTTCTGTTAATAAAGTGACAAGTTCATGATTTTCATGAAGAAATCATTACCCCTGAGCTATTGGGCAGTTCCTTGCTTCAAATGTTGTGAATGCTTCATCTGAAATTGTCGCAGACCTTCGTGTTAAGGCGGGATTACTTTTCGAATTTCATCGGTGATTACAATAAGAAAAAAACAGGAAATAACATAGGGAAAAGAAATTGAAACCAAGTTGTACCGGACTATGGCCCCAGTATAACTATATTTACATGAAAGTTAAAGAACTATGAGATTCAATAATAAACTGATCCTGGTTGTAACTCTCTTATTTATATTAATAAGTAGTTGTTTTCGATCAGATACGAACAAGGAATATTCCATGCTAGATTTAGCCCAGATTCCACCCATGGGATGGAACTCATACAGCAGCTTTGGCATCGATATCAATGCTGAAAAAGTAATGCGTGCTGCTGATGCCATAGTAGCCTCGGGAATGGCCGATGCCGGTTATGAATATATTGTTGTTGACGATGGCTGGCAAATAGCCAGAGATGAAAACGGAAAAATTATCGCCGATTCTATCCGTTTCCTGAAAGGAATAAAATACTTGGCGGATTATGTACATTCAAAAGGTTTAAAATTTGGCATTTATACCGACCTGGGCACTGAAACCTGCGGAAGCCTGCCAGGGAAGTTACAGATATATAAAGATCTAAGGATTATTAAATGAAACCAAATAGCTCAATTATGAAATATACACTAAATTTTCTAAAGCGGAGATTCAATAGTGCATCACAGATCTCCAGGGTCATTTTGTTGTCGGTTATGACAATTCTGGTTGCTAATACCGGATTGGATGCCCAATCGTATGCAACGTGGTATAACAATGCGCAAGAGCGCATCGACACCTTAAGAAAAGGTGATTTTGGGATAAATATTCTTGACAGAAACGGAGAACCTTACTCAGGAGAAGTCGCTGTTCGTATGAAAAAACATGAATTTCCCTTCGGGATTGCTTTCGATCTTTATGAAGTCCCAGGAACTATGGGAAACACCTATTCTACTACGGAAACAATTCAGGCCGAGGAAGATGCTGAGATTTATCAGACGGAAAGATGGAACGATTACCTTGCCTATGCCATTCCCTTGGAAAGCGGCAAAGATTACGAAATTACGCTGAAGTTTGCAGAAATATACTTTAGTACAGGTGGTTCCAGGATCTTTGATGTACTTGTGGAAGGGCAGTTGTTTCTTGACGATTTTGATGTATTTTCTGCAGCTGGTGGAAGAAATATAGCGCTGGATACCTCTATTGTTGTAACTGCCACTGAAAATAATATCAGTATTGAATTTACCGCTTCACTCGACAATGCTGCCATAAAAGGAATTGAAGTAACTGAAGAAGGCGGTTCCAATGTTGTGCGTATCAACTGCGGAGGACCAGCACTAACCACCCTGGATGGGAACCAATATGTAAGTGAAGAAGGGTTTTTTGACCCGGATGTTTTCAGCGTGGCCACCAGAGAACAATGGATGAAGGCAGCCATGTATAAATATTTTAATTACGGGACTTGCGGTAATTCATTCAAATGGAGCGGAATTCAACCCCAACATACCGCCCCTGACTATACTAACTTTGAAAATGCTGTTCGATGGACCCAAAGTGTAGGTTGGGAATTGAGAGCCCACACCCTCCTTTGGGGGGGTAACGACGACCACTCAATGCCAGCCTGGGTCCGCGAACTTCCCACACCGGAAGCCATTACCGATACCTGCAGAATGAGGGTTATTCGCGAGGTAACACGCTATAGAGGAATTATTAAAGAATATGATGTTATTAATGAACCTTTAACCGGTCATGCCGACTGGCTGCGAAATACGGTCGGTGATTCCATAATTTGGAACTGCTTTAAATGGGCACGTTCTGCCGATCCGGATGCTGAATTATATATCAACGATTACAATGTAGAATACTATTGGGGGCAGGCCGAGGAATACCGCGATCTAATACTGCAAATTAAAGAAAATGACGGCCCGGTTACCGGCGTTGGAATTCAGGCACATTTCTGGGATTGTTGCAGGCCCAATGTTGATGAATTGGTGACCAATCTGAATATTATTGCTGAAGCAGGTTTGCCTATGAGATTAACGGAATATGATTGGGGAACTGACCTTACCCAGGAACAGCAGACTGCAGATTTTATCAAAGTGCTCACGATTGCTTTTTCACACCCCTCAGTGAATGGAATGATATGCTGGGGGCTGAGCGATGATGGAGCATGGAGAGAAAACACCGGATTTTTCGATGCCCATCACCGGCCTAAACTCGCCGCTGATACCCTTCTGTATTATACAAAAACCAAATGGGCCACTAACTTCGATTCGGTTGTTAGCGGCGATACCCTTGCATTTAATGCGTATTATGGCGATTATGAGATCGAAGTAATGTTAAACGATACGGTTAAGGTATTTACTATACCTTGTCTGGCAGACTATGCAGATTCTGTTTTTATCTTACATGAAGCAGACGCCTTTTTAAAAGGGCCCGAACTTCTTACTGCTGAGTTGGAGAGCGATGATATGGTTAAACTTACATTCGATAAATCAATTGAGCCTGCTTCTATCACAAAAAGCGATTTTAAGTTTTTCTCCAATTATGAAATTGGTATAGAAGAGATTCAGGTGGACCAGGAAAATTCAAATGAATTATTGATGGCTTTGAGTGCAGCGGTTACAGCCGGTGATTATGTGTCCGTATCTTATTTCCCCGGCGACCTGATGGGTACAGATAGTAGCCTGGTTAATGCCTTTGGTCCGGAGGGCTTATATAATCCTGGTCTTGAATCCGGGAAAATCTTTTCAATCACAGCGGACAACTTTATTAAGGTATATCCGAACCCGGCTTCCGACATAATTAATATTGTTTGCGACTCAGCTCCATTCCGGGTAAAACTGATAAATAGCCTTGGAGCCGAAGTGTACTCCGGATCGTCTACCTCAAATGAGCTGCAAATATATATTGGCAAGTTTACAAGTGGAATCTATTTCATTAAAGTAGTTGATACGGAATACAATGTGAACTTTCAAAAAATAATTCTGAAATAATTTTAAAAATGAAGAAAGCTAAATTATTAGTACTAGCTTTTTTATTACCCCTGATAGGTTTTAGCCAAAATCCTATTGTCCAGACAATTTACACAGCTGATCCGGCACCAATGGTGCATAACGATACAGTATATCTTTATACCACACATGACGAGGACGTACTAGTAAACAATTTCTTCACGATGAACGACTGGAGATGTTATTCCTCAACAGACATGGTAAATTGGACTGATCACGGTATGGTATTGTCCTACACCGATTTCAGTTGGGCAAGTGGTGATGCATGGGCCGGTCAGTGCATTTACAGAAACGGTAAGTTTTATTTCTATGTTCCAGTTACTCAAAAATCCGGCGGGAATGCTATCGGGGTTGCGATCTCAGATAGCCCTACGGGATCATTTAGCGATGCTCTCGGTAGTCCTTTGCTTATCGGCTATGGATATATAGACCCCACAGTATTTATCAATGATGATGGACATGCTTATTTATTTTGGGGAAACCCCAATCTTTACTATGTAAAGTTAAATGAAGACATGATTTCATACGATGAATCAATAGGAATAGTCCAGGTCCCTTTAACAGTTGAAAGTTTCGGTCCCCGTGAGGATAATGAAGAAAGGGAAACCTCTTATGAAGAAGGCCCCTGGTTGTATAAAAGGAATGAGTTGTATTATTTACTATATCCGGCAGGCGGAATTCCCGAGCATATTGCTTACTCAACAAGTACCGGTCCGACAGGCCTCTGGGTATACAGGGATACAATAATGCACGTGTTCTCCGGAGGGGCTTTTACCAACCATCCCGGACTTATCGATTATAAGGGTAAATCATACTTCTTTTATCATAGTGGAGCCTTACCCGGAGGAGGTGGTTTCAAACGTTCTGTGTGTGCTGAGGAATTTGAATTTAACCCTGACGGTACCATACCGGTAATTACCCCTAGCCAGGCCGGTATTGTTGAGAGTGCCGATAATTTAAATCCGTATTTGCTTACCGAAGCGGAAACCATTGGATGGGAAGAAGGAGTTGAGACTTTTAAGGACACGGTCAGCGGAGAGATTTATGTAACCGATATTGAAAATGGAGATTATATTAAAGTACGGGGTATCGATTATGGCACAACAGGGGCAGGCACTTTTACTGCAAGAGTATCAGGCGAAACAAGGGCCTCAGCTTCCGAAGGAAGCAAAATCGAAATTCGTCTTGATGAAGTCAATGGAACGCTGATAGGATCTGTTCCGGTTTCGTATACCGGTGGATTGGATGTTTGGAAGTCTGAAACGATATCCGTAGATAGTATTACCGGCATACATGACATGTATTTTGTATTTACAGGCGAAGAAACCAATAGACTTTTCAATATTGACAATTGGCAGTTTATTGAAAAAAGCAGTGCTCATGAACTTTTTGCTTTAAAC
>Ga0315549_1002011_pt1 | contig 20021 bp, 15 predicted proteins | sample SalMarSW160200MG_FD_203101 | JGI IMG/M metagenome (GOLD analysis project Ga0315549, IMG submission 203101) | Salt marsh sediment microbial communities from the Plum Island Ecosystem LTER, Massachusetts, United States - Salt Marsh Sediment SW1601-200 ... | reverse complement strand
GGAGAAGCTTTAAAAGATTCTGAGTGTGCATTTATTTTAACTGAATGGGAAATATTTAAAAATTTAACTCCAGAAGATTTTAAAAAATTTATGAAAACTCCAAATGTAGTAGATGGAAGAAAAATATATCCTTTTGACATATTTAAGGAACATTTAAATTTTAGAACAATCGGTCATAAATAAGTGACTTCAATTTTTTAAATAATTTGATAAAATTTTTTAAGGATAGATATAAATAGCTAAAAACATATATTATCATAAAACTAACTTCTCATGCTAGTGGGAATTTAATGGGAAAAATATAAAAAATTTTTTAATTTCCTAATTTTTGTTGTTTTTCAAACAACACATTAATATTAAGCAAAAGAAAGTATTATTCGTGAAGATTATGAGTTATGATTATAGAAAAAAACTCCGTTCAAAAAGAATTGAAGAAGAGGAGGAGACCACAACAAAAAAATGCTGTAAAAATCCTTCCATTGAAGTAACTGATGGTGATTCAGTATGTATAAATTGTGGAATGGTTATAGGAAGAGATCTTGTAGGAAATGAGAGAAGAGCATATACTATAGAAGAAATTGAAAAAAGGAGACGAACTGAACCACGTTGGAGAGAATTTGGACCAAGAACAACTATAGCAAATACAAAAACAGATTCAAAAGGAAAAGCTTTGGGAGCAAAAGGAAAAACCTTATTCTTACGCTTATCTAAAATTCAACAATCATTGATTTCAAGTATTGAAAGAAATTTTTGGGAAGCAAAACCAAAATTGAAAATGCTTTGTTCCAAAATGAATATCCCAGAATATATTAGGGATACCGCATGGAAAATTTACTCAGAAGTAGCTAAAAGAAAACTTACTATGGGTCGATCTATCGATGGTTTTATAGCAGCATCTCTATATGCTGCAATCAGAGTACATGAATTTCCAAGATTGCTTGAAGAAGTAAGCGATGCATCCATGACTTCAAGAAGAACTGTTATACGTTCTCTTGGTATGATTGTAAAGGAAATCTTACCTTTATTGAATTTAAAATATCAACCAATAACAGCAGAACAACTTGTATATCGATTTGGAAATGATCTCGGTTTACCAATGCAAACTCAAAAAAGAGCAATTGACATGTTAATAGCTGCTACTAAAAATGGGCTTATCAGAACTGGTAAAGATCCAAAAGGAATGGCGGCCTCTGTAATATATATGGCAGCTAAAGACACAAATGAACGTAAAACCCAAGCAGAAATTGCAGAAATTGCTAAGTGTACAGAAGTAACTCTTAGGAGTAGAGCAAAAGATATAAAAAGAAGAATTTAATTTTGAAATTTAATTTGTTTTTATCTACATTTAATATCTAAATCTAAATAGTTCAATTTAAGAAATATTGAACTAATGAATATTATTTCTATAAAATATAGAGTATTTTTTGTAGATTAAAGAAATATCATTCTAAAATATTCCTAAGAGATTTGTTTATTTTAACAATAATTACAATTATTTCTCTTTTTCTTCATCAATATCCTTTAATAATTCTCCAATAAACAATCTTTGTTTCTCTTCTGGTAGAAAAGCAATCCTTTTTAAAATACTTTTTAAATCTTCCTTGGAAACCTTTAATTTTAATAATTTATCTCTTATATCTTCAGAAAGAACACTAAAAATCTTTGAAAAATAGTTTTTTATAATATCTAATTTCTCAAAATCAAATCCATCATTATCCTCTATTGAATTCATAATAATCTTTTTATTTTATTTTATAACAAATAATATCTAGAATCTATCTATCTTTATTAGAATAAAGTAATATCAATTAAAAAATAAATAGTAGTCCAATAATGATTAGTTTTAATAAATCTTAATCATATATATTGACTTCTTTAAATAATTTCGGATATTTAATTTCAATTTTACCTAGTATATCTGTAAATAGACAAATAGAATCCTCAAAAGCATATTTATTTAGTGTCTGAGACATTATATCTAGAATCTTGTTAGCACAATCAATATTTTTTTTATTGTAATTATGTTTTTCTTTAAATATAATAATTAATTCATCATAAAACCATTCTAATTCTTTTGAAAATTCCCTCTTTAATTGATTCTTATCATCATAATTCAAATAAATCCTTAACCACCTATAAAAAAGATTATACTATAACTTCAATAGTGAAGTTGTTTAAAAATTTAGGGATTTTCAGGTTTTTTAATTGAAATTAAAATCTTCTATTATGAAGTAAGAATTACTCTTCAATTCAGATTAAAGTTAGATTGATATAATACTAAAATAAAATTTTATCAGGTTTTTAGAGTAAAATTGGATTTTTTTATTTAAGGGATTTAAATGTTCGGCTTCCTCTAATATTTTTTTTGCTTTTTTGATATTATTAAGATTTAAATAAGTAAGTGTTAATAATCCCCATGCTTCTTCTAATGATTTTTTAAGAGTAATCACCTTATTAAAACATATTATTGCTTGTTTATATTTGTTTAGACGACATTTAACTATTCCATTCAATAACCATAGTTTATAATATTTGGGATATTTTTTAATTAAATTTTCTAAAATCTTTCCAGCTTTCGTATCATCTCTATTTAAAAGATATTTTTCAACCAATTGAATTCTTTTTTTTATTATAATTCATCAAAATCATATTCAATAATTTGATTTATATTTATTAATCATATCCATAAAATATAAATAGTTGAATACCCCATCGTATCAATAGGTTATTAATGATAATTAATTAACATTTCTATACATATAATTCAATAGTATATTTTTTTTAAAAATTTAAAATTCCTATAAGGCTTTATCAATTGATTAATATATGCTAAAACAGAGTAATATAATATGTTATCTGATAAGTTAACAAAAAAGCATTTTTTTACTATAGAGGATTTTTTACAAAAATATGATATATTATTCTCATTAGATATAAAAAAGGGGATATTACTTAATTTTGATATTGGATTAAAAAATCGTTCTCATAATATATTATCTATTTTACAATTAGCAAAAATAAAGCATGCTAATAATATTTGCAATAACTTTATGAATGCATATAATGGCGCTCATCCATTCAAAATAATTGAAAATATAGATGAGATACAACATATGATTAGAAATCGAGAATATATATATCTTATATTTAAAACTCAAGAAGAAAAAATATTTGGATGTGTCGGTGCAAAATTGGATTTTAAAAATAAAAGAGGGTATATATTTGGATTTGCTATCAAAAAACGTTATCAAGGAAAATGTGATAACAAAAAAATATACTTAAGTAGTTTAGTTTATTTTTTAAAACAATTTAAAAGTCAGATTCTAGTCTGGACAAGTGAATTGCGTCCAAATTCTAAAATATATGAGAAAGAAAAAAGATTTTTTGGATTAAAGCCAATAGCATTTATGCAAAATAAAGATATTTTTAATAATCAAATAGAATCAGAATTTTTTACTATAATTCATGATAAATCTGTATTTCTAAAATACAAAACTCGAAAAAGAATTAAGATAATAAAACCAGTCTTAGATTGTTATAATTATACCAATAAAAGATATAATTTAGGAAGACCTGTTATCAAAAATCCTATTTTAAAATTAAATAAAGAAAAAATACTTAGAATAAAGGAAGAAATTATTGTTAAAACTTTACTCGATAAATATAATGATAGTATTACAACGATACGTATTAAAAATACTGATTCTTATTTTCAATATCAATATAATTCATATAGCAACAACATAGAGAATATAAATTATCATGTTGATGATTTAGAAGAGTTGGTAGTTTTTCTAAGGAGATTAAGAATGACTATGGAAGATAAAAGTATACGATATGTTGAATGTTATGTATCTGCTTATTCTCCAAAACATCAGAAAATATTCTATAAAGCAGAATTTATACCAAGAGGTTATCTCCCATGGCTTCAATTTAATAAAAAATCAAATTCATTCTATGATGTTATTTTATTCAATTATTCTAAAGAACCAATTGATCTTGAAATAGAGACTAATCTTATTTCAGACACAAAAGAATTATTTAAAATATCTTCTTACCAAAATAAAATAATGGAAATCCAAATAAATAATCTTAAATAGTAAAAAAAAACCTCACTTTATTTTTTTTTTAAATGACTATATTCTTGGAATTAGATTCATCCTTCTTATTTTGAAAGATATAAAAAGGGATATTTATAATTTATACTCAAATATAAAATGTGTTCTTTCTCCTACTGCATTGAAATATTTTTTACTAATATTGATAATCTTCTCATTATTTGTGTCAAAAGACATAATCCCTTTTACATCTGCTTCTTTTTCTTGATCTAATATCTTTTTCATAGTTTTGGTTCCCATAAACAATGCTAAACCTCTACCTTGATATTTTTTATCTACAATGAATTGTTCAAAACTTTTAATTTTCTTTGAGAATGGATAATTAATAATATAACCACATCCTATAATTTTATTGGAAGGTCTATGTTTTACTTTCCATCCAAAAAAATTATTATAATTATCAAGAATATATCTATAGACTTGTCTAGCAACTTTTTCAAGATTAGGAGTAATTTGATCATATTCAAGTATATTATATGAAGTTTAATAACATCTTTGACATATTTAGTTAATTCACATTTTTCTGGATTTATATATTCATATAGGGTGAAATTAAATTTATAATTATCAAGATCTATATATCTAAATTGAACAGAATAATGATCTATAATATGTTTTATATAAAATCCATTTTCAATAAATATCTCTGAATATATTGGAGGATTTACAAGATTTCTTAAATGTAATTGTTTATTTCCTCCCTTTTCCATAAATCAATATCCAAATATAAGTGATGGAATGTTAATAGGGCCTTTAACATATTTAAAACTAATTTCCCGAGCATAATGAATTAATACTCTTATTAATTCAGTTATAATATCAGTATTATGATTAAAAATTCTAAAAAATCCAAAAAAAAGAGTATTATTATCTTCATTAAATATTATTGTTATCCCTTTAACATTTTCAGTCTTTTGATCAATTAACTCCGTATCTTCCTGTTATTTTAGAAATATAGCTTTAACTTTATAATCCTTAAATGTATTGTAAATATATTTTTTAAATTTTTTGATTGGAATATTAATTCCATTCTGTATATATTTGAATTTCTTCAAAAGATTCTATTTTTGATATTTTTTTATGGACTATCATATTTTTTTGAAAAAAATATTTTAGATATACAAGTATAGACCTGATTTATTAGCTTTTATTCTTGAATTATTATAAATCTATTAATTTTATCATGTTTAAAATTCCAAATTCTTTCATTTAATAACTCAGGGAATTGTCTTAGAGACTTCTATATTTCTTTTGAAATAAATTCATTTAAAAATCCTCAGTCTTTTCATGTTTATCTTTCTAATGTAGAGTTAAGGTTCTTATTATATTCACCTAGAATTTCCTTTATAATCAATAATAATATGAATAATGAATTAAGAAGAAAATGGTAAAGAAAAACTGAATGTACTTCCTTTATTTCTACCTTTAGAGGTTGCCCAAATATTTCCTCCATGAAGATCTATAATCTTTTTTGATATATATAATCCTAAGCCTGTACCTTCAATTCCCAAATCCCATCCATGGCCATATCGCTCTATTTTACCAAATTGCTTAAATAATTGTTCCATTTCATTTTCAGTTAGTCCAACACCCGTATCTGTTATTGATATAACAAAAGAATTATCTCTTATTTCTGAATTAATATCAATTTCACCATTTGGAGGAGTATATTTGATTGCATTTACGAGAAGATTAGAAATCACTTCATACATTCTTTCTTTATCAAACTTGATTATTAATTTGTCATGTATATTCAAATTTATTTTTTGATTTCTTAAATTGGCTAGACTTTGTAGTTCATTTACACAAAACCTAATTAAAAAAACTAAGTCATCTAATTTCTTATTTAATATTAAAAGGTTTTGATCCAATTTCGAGCTTTGTAATAACATATTTATTATTTTTTCGAGACGTTTAGCACCATCCATTATCTCTTCAACAATGGATATCATATCAGAGTCTAGTTTTGATTTATGAAGTTTTAATAGAAGTTCTGTGAATCCTTTTATTGAGATAAGAGGCGTTTTTAATTCATGAGAGGTTCGGGAAAATAATTCCACTTTTAATTTATTCATTTCATTGAGCATTTTATTTTGATCCTCCAAGTTTTGTTTTACCTTCCATCTACTTTGTTCAATTGCTATCGCGTCTGATATTAAAAATAAGATTAACTGATGTTCATGAGAAATCACGGGATTATGATTAAAGAAAACACAAATAGCATCATTAAATTCATTTCGAGATTTTATTAATTTTCCATAACCACCTTTAATATTATAATTTAAAAGAAGAGGATCTGTTTTTGCATATCTAGTTTGATCAATATCTAAAATTGTTTGAGGAAAATCATGTTCACCTTTAAAAAATTCAAAAACAAAAAGGTCCCTATCATATTTTTCAAAATCATAATAATAAAAGGTTCTATTATCATTTGTAAGAATTTTAAATTTCTTTTCCTCTTCGAATTTATGTATATGTACCGCTAAGGTTCCATCTAAGAAATTAACGCAAGTTGTTAGCAATAATTGAATGTTCCCTTGGATATCAGCAGTAAAATTTAGAAAATTAATATTTAATTCTGTTATTAATCTCTCATATATTTTTTTTTCGGTCACATCATCTAACCATAATCTAAAGCTTATTAAATCTCCAATTTCATCAAATTGATTTGTTCTTTTTCCCGCTAACCATTTAGTTTTCCCAGTTTCATCATAAATTCTAAATTCTAATTCTTTCTCTTCAGAAGAATTAAATATTTGATTAATATCTTCAGGATGGATTATTTTTAACATGAATTCCTTATTAATTTGCTCCTTTCGATAACCCAACATATTTAACAAGCTTGGGTTTATATAAGTAATATCATCATCTTTTAGATGTATTTCTAGAATACCAACCGAGGAGGAATTAAGTAATGAACGATATCGTTTTTCACTTATTTTTAAAGCTTTTTCTGCTCTCTTTCTTTGGAAAATCTTCCAAACTCCATCCATTAATAAGGTTAGTTGATTAATATCTAAATCTGAATATTCTAAATCCTTATTAATTACACATGTCGAGGCAACAATTCTATTTCCCTCTTTAATAGGGATAGTTATATATCTATTTATTTTAAAATTCTTTAAATGATCTTTTTCAAATAAAGAAATACTATCATATATATTGTTTTTAATTGTCAGTTCTTTGATATTTAACAGATTTATTAAAAACTTCTTTTCACATTTATTAAATTTAAGTTTATTTGAATGGATCATTTGCAAATTATCTGAAAAATAAAACATATTTTTATTCATGCTTGGGATTACCAATATAGCTCCATAACTATTTGTTAATTCTACAGCTTTATTAATGGCAAATTCTCCTAATTCTCTTTCTGATACATCTCTCATTTGATTTAAAATAGCGAGAGTTTCTAATCGAAGTTTATTCAATTGTACTATTTTTTCAGATTTTTTAAAATCATCTATATCACGCATTATTACTTGAACTAGATTTTCACCATCTATTTTAGTTAAATTGGCTTGTATACTAATCCAAATTGTCTTATTCTTCTTAATAATCACTTTGATATCTGTTGGTTCAAAAAAATCATATTTTAAAACATTTTCAAATTCTTTAGTTAACTCATTAAAATTATAAGGGATTAGATTTTCAAAGGATTTAAAATTCTTCCCAATTAAGAATTCTTCCTCGATTTTAAAGAAACTTAGGAGTTTATTATTGGCGGTTAAAAATAAACCATTTGAATCTAATAAAGCAATCATGTTCGGAGAATTTTCAAATAAGTTCCTATATTTTTCACCTGATTCTTTAAGTTTTATTTCTGCTATTTTTTTTCTAGTTATATCAATAATTGTCGATAAATTAGCTTTTTCTCCCTTATAATTTATTGTAGTAGAAAAGTTATCAAGCCAAATGATCTTTCCGGATTCTTTAATTATCCTAAATTGGAAATGATTATCTATTTGTTCTCCTAATTGGGATTTATTCATTTTTTCTGTTACAAAATCTTTGTCATCTGGGTGGATAAGCTTAAGATATTCATATTCATCCCAATCTTTCAGTTCCTCAGGTTCAAAACCAAAAATATTTGCTAATTGACTGTTTATATATTTAATTTTTCCATTTTGGATGATACAAATACCTACTAGTGAATGTTCAGAAATTGTTCTAAATTTTTGCTCTGATTCCATTAGTTCTTGTTTTGCTTTCTGTTTATCTGTAACATTTTCAACTGTTGCTATAATTCCATTAAATTCTCCTGTATCATTAAATAAAGGAGCAGAATTGATAGATAACATAAGTTTTTCTCCCCTTAAAGATTCAATCATATAATGGATGTCAAAGATTGGTGTTTTTATTTTATCTATCTTATAGAATAATAATTCTTCCTCAGTAATAATATTTCCATTAAAATCAGTAATTTTCCATGCAGGATCATTAACCTTCTTTTGAAGTATATCCCTTTTGTTTACATTAAATATCTTTTCTGCCCGACTGTTTATGAATGTAATGATACCTTTTTTATTTAATATAATTATTCCAACTGGGCTAGTTTCCATAATACGTTCTAATATATCACGTTCTCTACGCAATTCATATTCTTTTTCCTTAATTTCAGTTATATCATCATATGAAACTAAAAGACCTACTGGATTCTTTTCTGAATCATATAATGGTATTCTATTTATTTTTAAGAGAGAATCTTTTCCATTTATTTTCCATGTCGTAAATTCATTGGATTGTATATTACCTGATTGAATAACTAATCTTTCATGTTCATTAAGTTTTAATAATTTATTTTTATTTGATATTAAATCTTTATCCTGTTTGCCTATTATATTCTCTGGAAATTCAACGCCAATTAATTTTGCATAGTGATCATTACACCCAAGGTAATTTAGATTTCTATCCTTCCAAAAAATATATTCAGGAATGTTTTCAATAACGATTTGAAGCATTTCATAAGAATTATATAATGCTTCTTCAAATCTTTCTGGACTAAATAATTTCCAAAATTTAATTTCTGGAATCTTTTTAGTGATAACTTTAAGTGAATCTTTACTTTCATCTAATATCTTTTCTAAATTTTTTTGTTTTGATATAGATTTAAGATTAATCAAAATCTTCTTCTCATTAGATGAGTTTAAATATGGATTTATATTGATTTCAAACCATTTTTCCTTATTTGTTTTATCAATAATTATAATTTCAGTTGGGAAATTAGAAATTGATTTTTTCTGTTTCAGAATCTTAATTATATCATTTCTATATTCTCGATGAACTATTTTTAGAAATGATTTACCAATTAAATCTTCATTAGTAAATTGAAGTATTTTTTTATAGACATTTTCATTAATAAATATAAATTTAAAATCATGATCTGGTTCAAGAATCCCTATTAATTCATTGATATTATTTAGAATTAATTGATATATTTCCTCTGAATCATAATCTTTAAAATGATCTGGTTTCATTTATTCTTCAAATGGTAGTCTATTCATTTAAAAATTTTTGTACTTTATCAAGAAATTATTATTTTATTTAAAATATATTTTTTTTTTTTTTAAAGTATCAATTTATAATTATAATTAAAAAAAACTCCCAATATTTAAAAATAAATTTAGAATAAATTCTTTTTAATTGTAAAATATCAATCTTTTTTTTTCTTGAAAATTAGTTAAGTTATTAGAGAATTATACTCCATTGATAATTTTACACTTTGGTGTATAATATTCTCCTATTTCATAATTATTAAAATTAATACTGTAATGATCTCTCCAATGTTTTTTAATTTCTTCTATAGTTATTTGATAAAGATCGTCCTTTATCTGTCCTTCTGATACTAAAGTGGCACCTATTGGACTTGTTACAATATTGCCATTATGAACAACAATTTGACCGTCTTTAACTGTATATACTGAATTTGAAAATGCCTTTTCTATAATATGACCATTTAAATGTTTAGGATCAAGTTTGTAAATAGATACATCTCCTATAGCACCTATTCCAAAATGTCCTCGATCTGTCATTCCTAGAGATTTAGAAGTACCGGCTCTTGTCATTATGCAGATTTCACTTAGAGTCAATTCACGATCAAGATTTGCTAAAGTTGTTTGAGAAGTAGCTTTCTTAGAAACTTGATTTTCAAGCATATCATTTCTTGATTTTTTATCCATTAACCATCTAATTATTTTTGGATAATAAATAAAAGGACCTCCATTAGGATGGTCAGTTGTCATAAAAATTTGCCATGGATTTTTAATCAATAGGGCTAATTCAAGACCTATTGCCCATTGAATTGCATTAACACCAACTTTAGGATCAAAAAAGTATGGAACAATTCCTGAACCTGATTCACTTTCTACCTGACCATTAATCCATTTAACGCCTGGTTTTGAACCCCAGCTACTCATACCTCCTATATGATGGAGTGCAAATTCCCAAGGACCGTCAGCAGTCATGGTTGTGGTTGCTGCTTTAGAGAAAACAACTTGACCCATGTCCATGGTGATATGATCGTGAGAATTTATATATTTTGCAATTTCAGGTGCTTCAGAACAGAAATTACTCCAATTAGATCCTCCATATGCATTAAATTGACAATGGGTAAAATGTAATACACTATCTCTTCCATTTTTGGCAGTTAATTTTTCTGCTATTTTGAAAGTTTCAAGAGAATATTCATAATTTCCTGGATGTCCCAGATTATTTCCATGGACATGAATAGTATGAGGTAATTTTAATATTTCATTTACTTTTCCTAATCCTTCTAGAATTTCTCTTGGACTTACTTCAAAATGAAAAACATGATCATCAAGACTATCAACATTTTTTCCCCATGCCCAATTTTCAACTCCCCCAGGATTTACAATCTTCACAGCATATCCTTTTGTAACCTTTAAAATCCATGCTATATATCCTGCTAATTTTTTCCAGTCTCTCTGCTTGATGAATTCCATTACATACCAATTGTTTCCAAACAATGGAAAAGCTGCTTTATCAATTATTGGTATTGCTAAAAATTCTTCATGTGTATGTCGAGCCTCCAATAACGGCATAGCCGGTTCAACCACAGTTGTATAACCTAATTTGGCATAACGATATCCAGTCACCCATGTTGAAGGTACAGAATATCCTACTCCTGATCTTGAGGTCTTAGTTCGTAGAACAGGATCTATAAAATGGTCTTCAGGTCGAAATGCTCTTCCTTTATTTACTTTCGGTCCTGCGATGTGAGAATGAATATCTACTCCACCAGGGAATATTATCATACCTGACACATCAATAACTTTTGCATTAATATCTGGATTCTCTGATATCAATCCCTCTTTTATATATATATCTTTTTTTTCACCATTTATTCCGTTAAGAGGGTCGTAGACCAGACCGTTTTTAATTGTTAGAGAATTCTTCATCTTTAAATACTAAAATTATAGCTATATAATTGATGAGATTTTGTACTATTATATCTTCTTCTAATTAAAAAAAGTAACATAACATAAAAATAGATTTTTTATTTTAGAAAACTTAATTCCGATATCATCAGATTTCTTTAATTATATGATAATCAAGAAATTGATATTAAGGTTTTTTTGCCTAATTTTAGAACTTTCTAAATTATTCAAATAGGTAAATTACAGTTACTAAAAATCTGGACATTTATGGACATCCTCTTTATTGACCTGTAACTGAAGGTCCTGACAACCCATATAGGGAATATCAATATGTGGTGGAATTTTATGATAGTTCTTCTGTCTCTTCACGATATTTCTTGAAGCATTAAGGTCAGAATCCAATCGAAATCCACAATGGGAGCATTTAAAATGGTTTCCCTCCCGTATACCAATGGTTCCACAACAAGAGCATATTTTTGATGTGTTGCGAGCAGACACCTTCTGAAACTGTATGGAATGTAATTGACATTGAAGCTGTAGTGCTGTTTGAATTTGTGAATAAAACCAATGAGTCTGCCAGAAGGATAAATACTTCCCAGCATCTTTTTTCCGTGAATGAGACGCCCATCTTAAATCTTCGACCTTAATTGTTGAGATATTATAGTAGGTTGCAATTGAAAGTATCGCATGACTTAGGAGGTGAACTACGTGGTAATGGAGGCGATGGAGGCGTTCCCAACAGAGGGAAAGGGTTCTTCTGATTTTATTCCAATTTAGTTTCTTACGATAATTAGAAATATTATTTTGTAATAGGCGCTGTTCATAGTTATTTTTCTTCTTTTGGAGCGCTTTTATTTGCTCACGAAGGCGTATAAGCTTTATTTTAATATTAGAGGGGGTTCTCCCTGAAGGAGGTATGGTAAGAGAATTAAACGTACCCTCTGTATGATTGAATTTCATATCAAAGAGCTGTTTTGTACCAAGAAAATATCGTGCGATCTCTTTATTCTGCTCTTTATTCCATATACTTAAAACCGCTAAATGCTTTAATCCTAAATCTATTCCCATCTCAAGTGCGCAATTTTGAGCAATCAGAGATGGTTTCGAACAATCTTTTTTGTGTGTTTGAAAAGGAAGGTGTAAAAGCAATTTACGGTTTTTTAACGATATTCTTGGAAGAGCAGGGATAAAGTGATTATGGAGAAGTTGCTTAATTCTCCCTTTCTCATCTTTTATTTTAAATGTCTTAAATTGATGAGCTAATAGACCTAATTTAATTAAAAAATCCTTCTTTTGTTCTTTATTTCCAAAATATTCCTTATATACATCTCGATTGATAACTGAAAGTGATAGCATTTTATGATGGGGTATTGCTATAATAGATAGTATATTTTCTTTCAACGTTTGGAGGCGGCTATTCATTAAAGAAATAATCTGCTCAGAAATTACCTCCTCTTTTAAGAGTTCTCGAATCTTGTATTGAAGCTTAGTGGTAAAATAGGTGATAAAAGCATCATAATGCATCCCATCTATTGGAATTTTAGGAAAATGAGGCTTAAATAACCTTCTAAGCACATATTGGTTGTGATGTTGTTTTATATCCAACAGCTCACTTTCAAAACTCTTTTGTATAAGGAGATCTATTTCAAATGATTTAACTCTCTTCTTAAGTTCTTTTTGAAATGGCTTTAAAATCAGAGCTTGCTTCTTTTTAAATTCATGTTGTGAAGAGAATGTAGTCTCTCCAATTAAGAGTGAGAGAGAAGTACTTATTTTGTCTAAACTTAGGTGAAAAGAGGAAAGTTTAGTTTTCTTCTTTTTCTCTTGTTCCTGTTTTATTTTCTTTTTCAATGAAAGTATTTGCTGAGCTTTTCTGGTGGTTATCCATTGAAGTTGTCGTATATAGCAATCTACCATGTAGTCCGTAAGATCAGAAGGAAGAACTGAAATTCTATTGCCTTTCTTTGTTCTATGAAAGCCAGTTGAAATTTGCCCAATCAGATCATCCGTAAGATGTAGATTTTGAACGCTTTCTCTCATTTTTGCTTGTAGGGCGTTTGAGCCGCTATACTCTGAATAGAGAGATTCCATCCCAAAATCATTGCACGAGAGAAAGAGATTCCTCACTTGTAGTATGTAATTATTGAGAAAATCATTACTTAAATCCTGTCTTTTTCCAAAACAATCATTTCTCAGTAATTTTTTTATTTCTTTTAATGTTTCTGAGCGAAATCGCTTACCTCTAAGAAAAGAAAGAGTAAATGCTCTATCCTTCCTAATTATGTCTGTTAAATAACCAATAATTCGCTTAAGATTTTCAACTCGCTTTATCCATTCCCTTACAGATAAATAAGCATCATAAAAAGCACATTGTTTTGCTCGTTCTTTTAGCTTTAATTTCTGAAATTGAGAAGAGAGAACTTGACTAAAATTAAGACGATCATACACCGCTTGGCGAAATCTGCTTATTGATGATGATTTGTAAGAATGATATGAATTTTCTTTTATATCAGCAATCATTAACGCTGTATACCTATTTTTCAATGCTCGTTCTTTTACAAGAAGATTGGTCATTTCTTTATAGGATTGATAAGGGCGTTTTTGAGGAAGGAGTGCAAATGTCCGAGTAATGGTTATTGCTGACATAATGTATTATACATAAGGAGATAAAACCAGAAATGAGACAAATATATTTAATGATGCAGAGAGAATTGATTTTCTAATTTTTTCCTTGTTCAGTACGTCTCATCCGGTAGAGCTTTCCGCTAAAAGAGTGAATGATTGCTACAAGATCCTCAATTAATTCGCTCTCGGGACTTTTATCGTCTAACTTATTAATACAGAGAAGGGAGATATTAAATTCTAATAAATAACTTTTTAAATACATATATCCAAATCGAGTAAGTCTATCTTTAAAATTCAGTAATACAATTGAAAAATCATGCTTTTTACCGTCTCTGATGAGTTTCCATAATCCTTTTCTTGTTGTATTTAATCCTGAACCAATATCCTTGTAGACCTTAATGATACAAAGATGATTCACCAGAGCATAGCGCTTTAAAGCTTCAATTTGCCGATCTAAGCCCCCTCTTTTTGATTGTTTATGGCTTGAAACCCTAGCATAGATTGCACATTTTAAGTTTGGAGACTCTAATTCAATAGAAGGGGTTTTTCTATGTCTCAGTAAGAGCCTTCTTATTTCATCCATAGAAATCCTTCGATGACCTCCAAGCGTTCTCACACAGCATATCTTCTTTTTTAATTCCCATCTTCTTATTGTTTTTATACATACACCTAAAATTGAAGCAGCAATTCCAATAGAATACATAATTCATTAAGAAAACAAGTTGATAATAAAAGAATATATGATAATTATAACAGAACCATTTATTAAGTGTCCAGATTTGTATAGAAAAATGACAACTATGAATTTACACTAAAAATCAAATTTTATAAAAAAAAGACAAGTTAATTGTTATTCTTTTTTCTGAATATAAAATAAAATATTCATTCATGGAAATTAACCATATTTTAATATTCATCAATGAATTAATATTTATCTTATTTTATATAATAAATCTCGGATAAATTCCTGTATTTCTCTTGATAATCTAATCCATACCCGACAATAAATCTATTTGTAATCTCAAATCCAAGATAATCTATTTTTATTTCTTTTATACGTCTCGATTGTTTACTAGTCAATGAGCAAATCTTTATAGATGATGGATTTTCTTTTTTTAAAGATTTTATTAAATAATGAATAGTAATCCCTGTGTCAATAATATCTTCTATGATTATTATATCCTTATCTTTAATATTCAAACTTAACCATTTTAGAATTTTTATCTTTCCAGAACTTTTTGTAATGTTCCCATAACTTGAAAGTTCAATAAAATCAACTTCAATATCAATAGTTAGATGGTGAATTAAATTAGACATAAAGATGAAAGCCCCTTTTAAAACACAGATTAAAATTGGTATTTTTCCTTGATAGTCATAATTGATTTCATTTGCAATTAATTTGATTTTTTCTTCAATATCTTCTTTTTTTAGAAGAATTTTAAAATTTGGAGGTAAATTCATTATTTATTTTCTTTTTCCAAGAGAATGATTTTTAGATATGTATAAATTATAATAAACATATAAACTTAAATTTCAATTTAGAAATTAATTAATATTAAGAAATTTGAATTATAAATTGCATTAAAAACTTTTCTAAATGAAATTAAATGAAATCAATTCAATTGAAGGAAGATGAGATTAAACTTCTAAAAAAAAAGATATTTGAAAGAGGATTTAATCAAATTCAACCTAAATCCAAATATGAATTACTGAGAATTGATGATAAAAGTATAAAGTTAATTCTTTATAATTCATTTAAACTAGTTTATAACGATTCAGAAGAGACTAACACACTATTACAACAGATTCTTATTCAAAATGAAAATTTTGATTATTTAATTGGATCTGACGAAACGGGAAAAGGAGAATGGTATGGTCCACTCGTTATTGTAGCTGTTGCAATGAAATCAATTCAAGTGAATGATTTCAAATTGATTGGAGTACAAGATAGTAAAAATATGAAATTATCTACAATAAATATAGTTGCGGAGAAATTATTAGATAGAAATGATCTTATTTTTCATAAACTTATCCTAATGCCAGAAAAATATAATAAATTATATTCACAATTTAAAAATGAATATAAAAATTTAAATGACTTACTTGCTTGGGGGCATTCAGTAGTAATTAAAGATATTTTAAAAAAAATTGATAAGGACAATTCAACTGTCAAAATTATTATAGATAAATTTGATCAAAAAAAAACAAATTACCGTCTAAGAGATATTAAAAATTTTAACATTAAAATTATTCAAAAAACAAAGGGAGAATCAGAAATACCTGTTGCTACAGCAAGTATCCTTGCTAAATATTATTTTGAAAAAAAAATAGCTTATTTAAATAATACACTCAATTTAAATTTAAAGAAAGCAAATCCTAAAGAAATTCCTAAAGAAACATTAGCAAAAATAGCTAAACTACATTTTTCAAATATTTTATAATATATTAATAAACTTTTTATTTATATAATTTCAATAGTTTTAAATTTAATTTTTTTTTAATAATTACATATCAGTTTATTTTAAAGATAAATTGGAAAATTAAGAAATTCTTTAATAGAAAGAAAGAAAAATATAAATTAAAAAAAAAATTAATTCAGTGTATTAAATATGCAAGCTGGAAAATTTTTAGCAGTTATCGCAGCAATATTAACTATTCTTGGGATTTTTATATTTGCATTGGTAGATGTATTACTCCCTGGTAGTACTCCTTCTTCTGGTCTTGGTTTTTTAATGAATGTTCCGGACCTTTTTGGAGATTTTGAAAATCTTGGTACTATTTTTGGGCTTGAAGACTGGTTTGCTATTGGATTATTTGTTGTTATGTTAATTTTTGTATTTTCATTTATACTAATTTTATTAGGATACAAAAGTAGAATAGCAGTCTTTTTTGGAGCTCTTTTTCCTCTAGCTATCGGTCTAGTGCTTTTAATTAATGGTTTATCCGGTAATTTTCCGGGTGCAGCAAGATTTATTGCAAATTCGAGTATGAATGCTGATTTAGACTCATTTCCAATATTTATTGATTTAGGTGATGGTTCGGGTATTGGAATATATCTATTAATTGCTGGAGGAGCACTAGGTTTAATAAGTGCTGCATTGCCAAGGGAAAAATATTATTAAAATATTTTCTTTTTTTTTTTATTAGTAGAAATCCGAATCCTATAATTTTATAACAGATTTCAATTCTTATAAATATAAATTATAAAGTTTTTTATTTCAAAAAACTTATTTTATGATTTAATAAAAATATAAACCAATACATCATCATTTGAATATATTGATGAATAATTGGATGAATTCATTATATTTTCTAATATGGTGTAATAGTTAATTTCACCAGTGAGTTGAAATAGTTCTGATCTATATTTATATGATACAGATAAATAAATTAAATGAGTTTCATTAAATTGATGTAAATCATAATCACCTATTAAAATATAGTGGCTATTTGATTCATCCCAAATAACAAATTCCTCTTTTATTTGATTATCTGATTTTAACTCATAATATCTAAGACAATTATAACAATATATTTGACATGGTGTCTTAGAATAAGCTAAAATATTATAACCGGGATAATTTTGATTAATATATTGAGCAGCTTCCACTTCTCCTGGGTATATTATATTAAATTTTTCATTTCCAAATTTTGCCGGTAAAAATAAAACAGATAAGATTAAAAAACCCAAAAAATATAAGGCTAATTTATTTTTTTTTTTAATTATTTTCTTTCCTATATCAACAGAAATAATGATACAAAATATTGGTAAAATAAACAAATACATTCTTTGTAAAAATTCATCACTGTAAAATTGGATGAAAAAAATTGTAAAAAAGGAAATTGTAATTATAAAAAAAAAAGCTAACATAAACCATTTTGTATAAAATAAGTGTTTTAATTTTGATTTTTTAAGATTTTTAACGAAAAATATAAATAATGGTATTATTGCAAAGAATAATATTAGAGATGTGAGGATTAATCTGAAAGAGATTGTTATTAATCTCTCAGTAGTACCTCTTATAATACCTAATAACTCTATTAAGGAATTAAAATTCATGTTTGTTATCCTATCTATTATATTAGGGAAATTTCTCTGGAACCATTTAGATTGTACAAATATATAAAATAAAATGGAAATAACGATAATTAATATAAAAAAATAAACAATTTTTCTATGATTTGAACTCTTTTGATTCTTATCAAAATTTTTTTTCTTTCTATAAATTAAGAATTGGTATATTATCCAGAGAAAAGAGATACAAACAGAAAATAAAAATGTTAATAGATGTATTTGGTATAAAATAATTAATAATATAATTAAAATTAAGAAATCTTTCTTATATTTTTTTTTTTCTATAAAATTGTATTTTAGTAATATTATTAAAATAACTAAAAAAAATAAAAAACCAAAACTTTGAGGGGCATAATAATCTTGAGAGATAAAATCTGCAAAATTGAAAAATATTATAAAAAGAAATGTAATTTTGTATTTTTTTTCTTTATTTATTTCATTATTTGGATAGAGATTTTCTAATATAACATGAGAAAGCTTAATTAGAATAATACTTAAAATAAATCGATAAATAATAGGATAGAATATTAAAAAATTAAGTTTGAATATATTATCTATACTAAATAAAAAGAAGGAAAAAACCAAAAAAAAACCTGGCCAAGTATGATAAAAACATACATTTGAATTTAGTTCTTTGTTTTGAATAACATATTCAACAAATGAAAAGACTTTAGCACCTGACTGAATTCTTGGTTCCCCAATAATAATTGGAGATAATATTTGTGTATATAAAATTAATAAAATAATTAGAAAATATTGTTGATACTTGTTTGATGGATATTTAAGTGATATTACAATAGATAAAATTAATAATATTAATCCAATATAGTAATAAGGGGGGAGTATATCAAGGAATCCTAAATTACTAGGAGTGATTGGAGTATCATAAGTTATTACTAAAAACCATGAAAATAAACTAAATGATGATAAAATCCATAATATAATCGGAGGTGGAATATATCTATATTTAATATAGTATTTTTGTGATTCTTCTTTTCCTTTTTTTAATAAATGTGAATTACTTTGAAAAATAATATTGGTTAAATCTTCTAAGTAAAAAATTTTAATTTTAATTATTATTATAAAATTTATTATTAAAGCTTCAATACCTATTAAAAGTTGAATAATTTGAAAATTTAGTTCTTTATAAAAAAAATCAACTATTAATCCAATAAAAATAATACTTCCTAAAGAGAGAAGCAAACTAACTAATAAAATATATAATAAATCAGGTTTTAATAAAACGCTATACACCTTGAGAAATAATAAAATGCTAATATATAGAAAAAAGAAAATTATTATAGATATAATAGAATTATAGAAAAATATAGATAGAATACTGAGTATTAGAATCGATATAATATGAATTGTATAAAGTATAAAAATTAAAAAATTAGATTTATATGTCTGATTATTACCGTTTTTCATAATATATCTGAGAAAGCTTTAGGATTTTATTTATTATTAGTAAATCTTAGATAATTTAAAACTTTTAATATCCAAATTTTCTTAATATCTCTGACTTTTTAAAATAATATTTTTTAAGTTGAATATTATTTTTATAGATAAATTTTCTTGATGGATTTATTATCTTAATGATTTGAATTATTTTATTTTGATCAACTTTTAGATTACAAAATTCAGCTAATTTTTTAATATATATTGATGGATTTTGTAAAAGATCTTCATATTTAATTTCAAGTGTGTTTTTTTTATATTTTTCTATCATCTCTTTAGCTTGATTGATATATTGAACCCATATTTTAAAAGCGTCATCTAAGTTCCGAGGGCGATAGCGTTTACTAA
>Ga0315549_1002007_pt1 | contig 20049 bp, 17 predicted proteins | sample SalMarSW160200MG_FD_203101 | JGI IMG/M metagenome (GOLD analysis project Ga0315549, IMG submission 203101) | Salt marsh sediment microbial communities from the Plum Island Ecosystem LTER, Massachusetts, United States - Salt Marsh Sediment SW1601-200 ... | reverse complement strand
GATTTAGGTTCATTTAATTATACTCCCACTCCTTTTATATTAGATTCAATAGCAATAAGCACATCAATTATCTTTTTTCCATTATTTATATATTTTTCTAACCAGATATATCAGAATTCTAAAGAAAATAAGAATCTTTTTTGGAAAATCTTCCATATTATAATGAAAATACTAGCCATTATTGGATTCATCTTTCTTATTTTAGCAATTATCGGTTTCTTTGGAATAGGATTATTTAGTGAGGATAGAACAACTGAATATGGGTTACATCTAACATTTTCATATATTGTATTTGGTGGTTTTTCTTTATCTGCTATATTCAATGGAATCGTGATATTGTTGAAGAATACTCGTTTCCCAAGGATTATTGGATTATTTATGATTTTTTCAACTCCTACATTTGCAATTTTATTCCTTATTAATCCAGAAACTTTAACCAGACCTTTTCTTGAATGGATGATGTTTTTATCTATAGCTATATGGTTACTGCCAATAGATTTAATTATGTTGAAACTTATTAAAAATCAATAAATCCTCTTTTTTTATCATCATAATTTATTTTATTCTTAAGTTAATCATAATAATTCTATTAATTATTAATAAAAAGAAAATGTGAAAATGAAATTGAATTCTAATAAAAAGAGTTAAGTATGAAAATAAAGATAATTTATGAGAAAAGCACTAATTAAAATTGCTCGATCTATTTTTGGATCATATACTTTTAAAATATAATAATTTATAGATTTATCTTTATTTAAATCTAATATTACCTCGTTGAAATTTTTAATATGACCAAATTCAGCAACTATTTGATTATTAATTGCATAGCTTTTTACTTTATAAGTTAATGATTTTGTTCTAAAAATACCAAACCATTTTTCTTTGAATGGTGATTCAATATAGAATTGCATTAATGAAGCTGAAAAGGGGGGTTTTTTAATTTTAGCAATTTGATTTCCACTTGCGTCTATTAATTTATATGTTTTCATGATAGATAAAAGAGTTGGTGAAATAGAAAAAACTAATTCATCATTCCTATCATATAATTCTCCTACTAAATTTATATGAGTGTCTTTAAATTTAAATTTCCCAATTTCTTGATGCTTATCATCATATATATCATAAGTATTCATATTAAAAATGTATAAATCATTTTCAGAATCAAAAATCGTCCCTTGATACATACTAGGTATATAAAGTTGATCTTGAGATTCTCTCTCCTTACCTTGAAATGATGAAGATTCCACTTTCCTTCCACATTTATCACAGTATCTAGAACCAAGAGGTATTTTAGTTCCGCAAAATTCACAAAACATCTCTATGATTTCTTATATAATCATTTACTATTAAAATTTTGCATATATTCAATTATTTCTTTCCGTTTATTTAAAGCTTTTTTTGCAGCTTTTTTAATATTTTGCTCCATTAATTCTTTTTGTTGAGGAGTATCTTCTCCAATTTCCTGTTTTATTTTAGTATATGCAGCTTCTCTGAATTTTGGCAAAAATTCTTTAGTATTCTTATTTTTAATTACTATAGATACGGTTTTTGAATTATCAACATAACCAATTTCATTACATTTGATATTTTTTTTTTCTAATAAATTGATTATATTTTTTGATATATCTTCATTACAATAAATTAGTAATGAATCCAAAGATACACCTAAATAATCAACCCCTACTTCATCTAAAAGATTTAGGACTTTTAGATTAACTAATTCTCGAACTTTCTCTTCATAAATAATTATTCCACAATTTGCTTCATAATTAATTTCATATAAATCTCCACGTAGTCCTCCATTAGTAACATCACACATAGCATGTATACCTCCCCTTATCTCATCAGAATCTAGTAATATTTCACAAGCTTCTAAGAAATTTATATTTAATGTTTCTTTTACTATTTCATGATTTCCTGAATATATGGCTGTTGTCGTTATTGTTCCTCCTCCTGCTCCTTCTGTCATTAATATTTTATCCCCTAATTGGATATTTCTCCTTGCAAACAAATTATTTCCCGCAATACCAATACCGCCAATACCTCCGACTAATCTATTTCCTATAACCATATCTCCTCCGATCCTTAAGGTTGATCCTGCTGTAAGGGGAACTTTTGCTAATTCGCATACAGTTGAAATACCTGCCATAAAATCAAATAATTTTCCAACATCTGCATCATCTCCTAAATGAACATCAACTAAAATGGAAATTGGACTTGCTCCTTTTACATATAGATCTCGTAATGTAGCCCGAGTAACATGAAAACCACATATAAAAGGGAAATCGCTTAGTCTTGAATGAATTCCTTCCATTTTTGATACAATTATTAGATCTCTTGAGTTTTTTTCTATTAATAAATTATTAAAATCTTTTAATCTTACAGCTCCTGCATCATCTAAAGACGTTGGAGATAAAAAAACATCTACTCCAATTTTACTGAACTCTGCAATAATTTTATGAATAAAAAAATCTCCAGCTCCTCTACAACCTACTCCTTGTTTTCCAATAGTAACACCTGCCTTATTAATGTTTAATAAATACTTGATAAATGGATCTCTAATTGAAGAAACATCACTTTTTTTACATTCTTCTAAAATTGCTTTTGATAAATTAATAGCTTGTTGATCATCAATATCTTTATAATTATTATATTCTAATAGAAGCCTATCAATAATTTTTTTATCTGAAAAACCTTTTTTTAATAAATTCCTTGTTAATCCTTCCAAATCACTCAAATTCCCCACATAATAAAAATTCATAAATTTATTTTATAATAATATCTTATTATATAAGAGTTTTAATAAATAATTAACATAATTGAAGCTTTTGAATAATAATATTAAAAACTTCTAAGTTTTACTTAATTTTATTAGAATTAATTCTTAAGTTATATTTTCTCATTAATTAATGATTAGTTTTAAATATTTAAAATTGTCATTAGTATACAATTAGAAAACTGGAAAAGTTAAAAATAAGAATATAACTATATAAAAAAAAAGATTTTTTAAAATAGTTAAAAATTGCTTGAATTTAATATTCTATAAATAAATATATTTAAATTTCTATATTTTAGCTGCTAATTACTTTCTCAATATTTTCCATTAATCTATTAAGTGTAAAGGGTTTACATTTAAAACTTACAGCACCTAAAGAAATAGCTTTTTCTTTTATAGTTGTATCAGCACTGGCAAATATAATTTTAGTTTTAGTATTCATTTTTAAAATCTCTTCTGTTGCTTCCAATCCATTTTTTATCGGCATTCTATGATCCATAATAATTATATCTGGTTTATTCTGAAGTTCTTTATACATAGTTATAGCTTCTTCTCCATTTTGTGCTGAAGCAATAACTTCATATCCATTTAATAATAAAGCTTTTTTGTACAAAATACTTAGAAATTCATCATCTTCGACAATAAATATTGAGACCATTTAGTCACTCCCTAAAGAATAATTTACTCCTAATAATATATAAATTTTCAATATAAAAAATATTTTTGAATTATGCCATATGATGAGTATCAATAATATAACTTACTTGTTATTTATCTTTTTTGGTTAAAAAAAAAGTTGTAGAAATCTTTTTTAAAAAATACACAATAAAATTTGTTCATTGTTCACCAAAAAGGCTATTTATTATCCATAATTCATTCATAATCTTTAAATTATAAACGAAAAGATTAAAAGGTATCTTTTACTATTATTATTAAGCAGAAACTAATGGGTGATTATATTTTTGTTGAATAATATCAATTATTTTATGTTTATTATGAGTGAAAAAAATTGGAAAATTATAGAATCAGAAAATATTATTGGTACTGATAGTAGAAGGATCTTTAACCAAATTTTATCAAGTGATAAAATTCTTGTTTATGTAAATGGAATTTCTGAAATTAAAGCATTATATAATGTTGTAAGAAAATATAAAGATAAGACACCAATATTTGATAAAAAAATTTTCCCTTATAGATTTGAAGTTAATCAAATAGAATTTTTTAATGAATGTATCGATTTTAAGAACATTGTACCAAAATTAAAATTTATAAAAAATAAGGAAAAATGGTATACACATATTGGAGGATTAAAAGGAGCAACTCAAATCTCCTTGAGAGATTATACCGCCATGATAAAGGCATTAGTATAAATTTTTCTTAACATCAACAATTATAATTTCCTTTTTAAATAATTTTTTTTTTTTAGATAAAGTTATTTATTAATCTTTTTTTTTTATTAATCATTAAATTTTAATTGAATATTTAAGAATAATTAAATCTTTGAGAACTTTTAGATTTGAAAATCAGAATAACAACACCTTGTAGAATTCATTTATCTCTAATAGATGAAAATGGTTATACTGGTCGAGTTGATGGTGGAATTGGCTTAATGCTTGATCATCCAAATGTTGTCTTTGAGGCATCAAATTCAGCAAAACAATTTAAAATTGAAGCTCATAGATATTATCGAGAATCAATCGAAGTTATTAATGAAAAAGCTTCTAAAGTTTTTAAAACATTTAATATCAATAATAAAAATTTTCATTTTAATCTTAAACAATATTATCCCTCCCATGTTGGTCTTGGATCTAAAACACAATTGAGTCTTGCTATCGCCACTTCTATTTCTAGACTTAAAAATCTTAATATAACTCATAAAGAATTGACAAAAATTGTAGAAAGAGGGGGGACGTCTGGTATTGGATGGAAAGGCTTTTTAACAGGAGGATTTATTTTAGATGGAGGGCATGATTTTGGTGTTGGACAAGAAAAAGAAACATTTCTTCCTTCTTCTGCTTCAAATACTGCGAATCCAGCATTAACGCTTTTTAGATATAATATTCCTGATAATTGGCGTTTTGTCTTGGTTATCCCTAATATAAAAAAAGGAGCATATGGTGATGAAGAAGTCTCTATTTTTAAAAAATATGCTCCAATTCCAAAAGAAGAAGTTAATGAAGTTTCACATCAAATTTTAATGAAAGTTATTCCAGGATTGATGAAAAATGATTTAGCATGTTTTGGAGAGGGATTAAAAATTGTTCAATCTCTTGGTTTTAAAAAAATTGAGATCAAATTGCAGGATAATATTGTTAAAGATCTCTTAAATTTTCTTAAAAATTATGGTATAAAAGCTTATGCCATGAGTTCTTTTGGTCCAAGTGTAATTGGGATAGTAGAGTCTGATTCAGAAGCCCAAAAATTGCATCAAGTAATAAAAAATCATCTTAAACCTATTGGTGGTCATTTTTACATTTGTAAACCAAATAATACTGGTGCAAAATATGAGATAATTAATTGAGGATAAAAATGTCAAATAATAAAGATAAGATATATTTTTCTTCTGATATTAATATTAGGGAAAGAGCTTGTTTTGAAACAGGTATTAAACTTGGAGCTCTTTATCATATTCTATGTGGAATACCGATCTCATTAGATGAAAAAGTTATTTCCTCAATTGAAAAAGGTATAGAATCTGCTATATCTTGCCAACCATATGTAGAAGAGGTAAAAATCAATTTAAATAGGAAAAAAATAGTTGGAAATAAAACTGATGAATTTGATTATGATGAAATCACAGGCAAAGTTATTCAAGCGGAATTAATATTAAAATTTAAATCTATAGAGATTATAGCAAAAATTGAATGGATTGAAGAATTAGATTATCCTTTAATGTTTATTGAAAAAATAATTGAACATAAATTTTAATCATATATAATTTTTTATATATTTATTAATTACACTAAAACTCTTAATTACTTCATTTTTAGCAGAAAATCGTTCAATTTTCTTCTTATTTTTTATAATTTCATTATAAATTTCCGATATTAACTTTTCATTACCTTTATCATGAGCTACTTTAAGTCTTGTAGCTAATATAATTGTTTCTAAAGTTATATTTTCTGCTCGGTTAATTAGTTTATGGGATTCCCTAAATTTTCTACAAGTTAGGATTTCTAACTCAAATTCATATAATTCTATTTCTCCTAGCTCATTCTTTTTAAATGTCTTCATTTCATTATTCACTCTACACATAAATATACTCCATGAACGCTTAATATAAGGAAATCTATAATCTCTTAGTTTAAGATTATTTTGAAAAAATTCTTTTAATATTTTTAATTTAGAGATATTTAAATGATCATAATACTTTTCTGGAAAGCTTTCTATTCGATTTAACGAATTTGGGATTTTTAAAGCTGCTAATGCATATAAATAAATATCTTCAACAAAATTGATAGTAGCATATCCATTTGATTTTAAATTCTGATAAGTTTTAGTATTAGGAAAAGGTTTTAGTAAGAAATTTTTATCTTTTAATAATTTTAAACCCATGCATGATGTATTTGGAAAAATATATTTCTCTTGAATATTATATGAGATTGTTGTTGCTAAGATTTCATATAAGTAATCTTCTTTTATTCCAAATTCTTCAGGATTAAATTTCATTTGTCAAAATTCTTTTATTTATATGGTTTTTCTTAAATATTATTTAAAATCCTTTAAAAATTTAAATCATAATAATTTAGAAAAAATAATACAAGGAAAAAATCATTAAAAAATGACACCTATCACTCTTGGAATAGATCCTGGCTCAAAGAGTTGGGATTTTTTAGCATTAGATGATGATCAAATTATTTTAGATACTTCTATATCTACCAAAAAATTATTGGAAAATCCAAATAAAATTATAGATCTTATCAAATCATTAAATGAAAAAAAAAAAATTGATCTAATGGTTGCTCCAAGTGGATTTGGGCTCCCATTAAAAAATATAAATGATTTAACAGAAAAAGATCTTTTCCTTACAATTTTAAAATTTAAAGAAGAAGAAAAAGAGAAATTAATTGGACTTGCAGAGATTTTGACTTTAATTAAAAAAGAAAATATACCCGGAGTAATTGTTCCAAGTGTAAAACACTTACCTACTGTTCCAAGATATAGAAAGATCAATAAAATTGATATGGGAACGGCAGATAAAATATGTACCGCGGTGACTGGTATAAGAGATCAAATTGAGAAGTATCAAATATCTTCTGAAGAGACTAATTTTATAATGGTTGAGATAGGATATGCCTTTACTGCTGTTCTTGCCATTGAAAATGGACAAATTATTGATGGAATAGGAGGATCTAATATTATGGGATTCAGAGCTTGTGGAAGTTTAGATGGAGAACTTGCTTATCTAATTAGAGATATTAAAAAGAATAATATTTATAAAGGTGGGGTTGCTTATATCTCTGGTTATTCTGATTTAAGTTTAAAGGAAATATTGATTTTAGTAGAGAAAGATAACCACATCAAAAATGCTTTTAAAGCATATATATCAAGTGTTAAAAAATCAGTTTTTGGAATTTCCTCATCATTTTCACATAAAAATAAAATAAAAGAAATCTTATTAGCAGGTAGAGGTGCAAATATGAGTTATTTAAGAGAAAACATTGATAAAGCTCTAAATAATATTGCACCAGTAAGATTAATGAAAAGTTATAGTCAAATAGCAAAGAGAGCAGCTCAAGGTGCTGCTTTTATAGCAAATGGATTATTAAACGGTAGATATAGAGGTATTATTGATAATTTAAAAATAAAAGAAGCATCTGGTTCTATTTTAGATGATATATATGTTCCATTTAATAAAGAAAGATTAAGTAGTGATTTAAATTAAAATTCTTATCTTTACTGGCCAACAAGCTTATCCAATTTTGAAAAATATAATTAAATCAGTCAAGGATCATCAAATTACTCTAAAAAAAATACCAATATCTATTTCAGCTTTTATAAAAAAAAAAAATATTGAAGAAAATTTAGAAAAAATAAGTCTTATAGATTATGATTTAGTCCTTGTTCCTGGTTTTATTCAATGGGACACAATAGAATTAGAAGAGCAATATTCAATCCCAATAAAAAAAGGAACTGAATTTGCTTCAGATCTTCCCTTAATTTTAAAAAATCTGGACCTTATTAGTCTTTCTAATAAAATCCCCGCGAATAAAATAATCAAACTAACAGGAAATAAACAATATAACCAAATTATAAAAGATAAAGCTGAAAAAGCAAAAAATGAAATTGATCAAACAACTTTTTATATTAATAAATTAAGGAGTGAAATTATAATTGGTGAGAATCTCCCTCCTCCAATTATTGCTGAGATTGTAAATTGTACAAATAAATCAGATCAAGCAATTATTAAAAAAGCAAAATATTATATTGATTCAGGGGCAGAGATCATAGATATAGGGTGTATTGCAAATTCACCTGATCCAGAAAGGGTGAGGGAAATTATAAGGATTTTAAGAAATAAGTTTAATATTTTAATTAGCATTGATTCAATGAATACGGAGGAAATTAAAGTTGCAATCAATGAGGATATTGATATGATTTTAAGTTTAGATTTAGGGAATTTTAAAGATTTTCTTGATATTCCTAAAGATATACCTATTGTAATTTTACCTACAAATTTTAAAAAAGGTTATGTTCCTAAAGATCCTATTATGAGAATTGATAACCTATTTAAATTAACTGAAAAGCTTAAAGACTTTGGTTTTACTAAATTAATTGCTGATCCAATATTAGAAACACCAATTTCCCCTGGAATTGTCAATTCTCTACAAGCTTATTATCTCTATAAATACAAAACAAATAAAGATAAAAATAAACATCTTAGGTTACCATTATTTTTTGGAATCTCAAATGTTGTTGAATTAATGGATATTGATTCAGTTGGTATTAATGGAATTTTATCAAGTATAGCTATTGAATTAGATATAGGAATTGTGTTTACAACGGAACATAGTCCAAAATTAATAGGTGGTGTTAGAGAATTAAAACAATGTATTAAATTAAATTATCTCTCTAAACACAGAAAAACACCCCCAATAAATCAAGGCATCCAAATTTTTAAAGCTAAAGGTAAAACTCATCAAAAAAAACCTTTAATTGATGAAAAAAATGCTATTTTTATAAATGATATTAATTCAGATTATATTCCTGATGAACAGGGGTATTTTAAGATATATATCAATCATTACAATAATAATATATATGTTTTATTTTACTCAAATAATCATAAAATTCTCAAAACGATTATTGGTAGGAATGCGGAAGCAATTAGTAAAAAAATAATAAGTTTGAATTTAATAAATAATTTGTCACACATTAATTATCTGGGAAGAGAACTTTATAAGGCAGAATTATGTCTAAAACTTGGAAAACCTTTTATTCAAGATGAAACTTAATCTAAACTTGTTTGTCTAATTTCATTTTATTTTGATCTTAGATTTTTTAATTTTTCTACAAAATTTTTTACATGAATACCCTTCCAATAGATTTGCTCACAATTTTTATTTGGGCAAATCCAAAAATCTTTTTGATAATTGTAAACTCCTTCTGGGATAAGATTTTTATAATCTTCTTTTCTTTTTATTTTTATAATTTTAGTGTTACATTTTGAACATCTGGATTTATTTGTATCGTATAATAAATCAATGTGAAATTCTTGATATATTTTTTTCATTCCATCCATAATTTTAGTATCTCTCAAAAAAATACAAGGTGAGATAATACCATATTCAGTTGGAATAGACATTTCAAATTTTTCATATTCTTCAGGATTTTCCTCCATTTTTTTGAAGAATTTAGCTTCAAGAGAAGTTATTAATTTTATATCTCGTGTTATTAAAATACGGTATTCATTTAAACATTGTTCTATGAGCTCATTTTCATTCATTGGTTTCTTATCCTTAGTATCTGATGAGAGCGCCCCCGCATAGATCGCATCATAACCTAAAGTCCTCAACCATCTTGCTATATTTCCAAACATATCATCTACTATAAATTTCATTTTTTAATCCCTATTTTTCTTTTTTTTTTTAAATTCCTAATTTTCTTTGATTTCCATCAATTTTTTAAATAAATCTAGAATGTTTTTCTTATAATTCTCATCATCCTCTATTTTCTCTAAGATATTGTTATAATTTTCTTTTAGATAACTTTCTACATCAGTTGAATTTATTATTCTTTCATATTCATTTTTTATCTTAAATTTAATTTTGTCTATTTTTGCCTTTTCTTTTTCAAAAAGATTTATATTATGCTTGAAATTTTTAATATAATCATAAAGACTATCTCCAAAAATATCGAAATTATTATCATAATCTTTACCCAATTCTCTTTTTAAACCTACATTACTTAAATCTTCCCAATCTACTTCATCAGTTCTAATAGGTATTATTTCTATATCATTTTCTCTTGCTAATTTTATTTCTGTTTGACAATCATCTGAATTAAAGACTGCTTTTTTTGTAGCGAAAAATAACAAGAGATTACTTTTAGGAATATTTTCATGCATAAATTGATCAATATTTCCTGTAAGATCTCTCTCGCAATATAAAATCTCATATATTTCCGATTGTTTCTCCAAAAAATTTATTAAATCTTGTAGTTTGAATCTCTCAAAATCTTCAATAGCATGGCTGAAAAATATATGTATAGTTGCTTTTTTCCTACAATATTCTAAAATAAATTGTAAATCTCTATTAATTAATTCCAAAGTTTCATCATCCCATGGATTTTTTCTAAGAATTAGATTTTTTAGATTCTTTAATTTCCATATTGATGTAGGAATTGAAATAAATTGATTTTCATTTATATTTAGATATTCTATCCTAGTAAGTTTTCCAATATCTTCTGATAAATATGAGATATCTATATTATTAGATAAATTAAGATACTTTAGGTTTTTTAGTTTATATAAAGGAATCAAAGATTCTGATGTTAATGTATTATTTGATAAATCTAATTTTTGTAATTGATTTAATTCGCCGATTGATTCCGCTATATTATCAATAAAATTATCATTTAATATTAAATAATTTAAGTTGTTTAATATTGTCAATTCTTTGATGATAGTTTTAAATTTATTATTTCCTAAATTAAGATATTGAAGATTTTCAAGATTTCCAATCCATTTTGGAATTTCAATTAATTGATTTTTTTGAAGATCCAAATATTTTAATGATTTCAAATTCACTAACGACTCTGGAATTTCTTCAAGAAAATTATCAGAAATATATAATTGTTGAAGGTTTGAAAGATTCCCAATTTCTCTAGGTATAGATTTTAATTTTGATTTTGAAAGATAAAGCCACTTTAATTTAAATAATTGACCAATTGTATTTGGAATATATTCTATTGCATTTCTTTCCCCTATAATACCCTCTTCCTCATGCGCGGGTTCTCCAGAAAGATTTAAAAAATTCAGGTTTTTTAAATTAGAGATATTTTTTGGTAATGTTTTAAGACTAGCACTAGATAATCTTAACCATACAATTGATTTATTTTGAAGATAATATCCATTTAAAATTCCTCGATGATGAACTTGTTTAATTTCTTCTCCCATAATCAATTCTAGATCTGTCATTACCTCTGCTTCTAACTTGTTTAATCCATTTTGTAGGTATTTTTTAATTAAATTATCTAAATTAGGATAATTTGCAGGAAATTTCTCAATTGGATTACCTTGTGCAATTATGGTTTTTAAAAGGGGAAGCTTTATAATTTCATCAGGTATTTTTTTTATTGAGTTATTTTTTATATTAATCTTCGTTAAACTTGTTAAATTTTCAATAAATTTTGGTATTTCTTTAATTTCATTATATGATAAATCAAGTTGGGAGAGATTTTTTAAGTAAGATAGTGATTCTGGGAATTTAATTAAAGATGATCTAATTACATAAAACATTTTCAATTTATTTAAAATATCTTTAAATTCTGGAAATATCTGAATTCTTGCTCCTATAATTAATATTTCAGTGATTTTTTCATTTTTTATCACTATGTTAAATATTGCATTTGTTGGTTTCTCTTTATCTAACTTTTTACTCTTCCAATCAATTCTTTCTTTAGGATAACATTTTACTTTTGTTAATTTTTCTATATTATTGATTAATTCAAGTTCCTTAGAATCTAATTTTATATTTTTCAACATAAAACTATCTTTTTATTTTTATTTTATAGCTTTTTAGTGTAGATTATTTTAAAAAGTTGCATAGGAAAAAAAAAATAAATTATATAAGATATGCCTCAATTGGTTTGGGGAAATGTTATTTTTCAACTAGAAACGGCTTAGTCATTTCTAGAAGCCTAATAACCTCCTTACATAGGAGTACTAGTTCATTCCTCCCTATTTGAGGCAACTTCAAAATGAAGAATGATTTCAAATCGTTTTAATTGAAGAAAGGACTTTTATATCCAATATTAATTCTTTATTGCTTAGTGGGATTCGAACCCACACCTTCCTCTTTGGTGGAGGGATATCTTACCATCTTAGACCATAAGCAGAATCTAATATTGAAATATTGGTAGGGAATTTGTACAACCATTAATTTAATTTTAGTTTCGAAGGAATCGAACCTTCACTTTCCGCTTTCAAGGGAACTCCTACCATTGGACCAGAAACCCTAAATCTCAAGTTATACTCGAATATTCTAATTATACTTTGGAGATAATTTTTACATGATGTAAGTTCAACTGCACCTTCTTCTTGGAATGAGAGCTGTACTATTGAAGACTATAAACCTTATTTCTATGTATATTAGAAAGATTCTAAATTCCCAACTTAGAGGAGTATATTAAGAATCATATAGTGTATCACATTATTCTGAATGTAAAGGCGCCTAAAGATAAACCATAGCAATTATTAAAAACTCCTTTAAATCACTCAATTCTTTACAAGATTTGATATATGTGACTCAATAGAATTTGAACCTATGTCTCCTTCATGACGTGAAGACATCCATAGCTATTGGACTATACGTATCATCAATCGACATTTTCTGAAGTATGATATTATATATTATTGCCTCTTATTTAAAGGTTTGTGTTCTCTGGGGAATTAAATGGGCTAGAAAGCTAATTATGGGAATTAAATGGGTAATTTTCTATAAAATGATAATCTAATCAATAAAATATTGAATGTGGAAATATGAAGGAGATCTTTCATATCCAATTACAATTAAAAAGAGTAATAAATGGAGAAATAACCTTAATTTATACACAGAAACTATTCTAAAAATATCTAATAATGTTATAAAGTGTATCTCTTTGAGCAGGTCTTTTACCAGCAGCTTTTATTATATTTATTATCTCATCTGGCTCTAAATACTCTCCATATATTGCACCAGCACTTTTTGATATATTTTCTTCCATTAAGGTACCAGAGAAATCGTTTACACCATAGTTTAAAGATACTTGAGCAAACTTTGGTCCTAATTTAACCCATGAACATTGTATATTATCAATATAATTATTTAAAAAAAGTCTTGCTACACTTAATAATTTTAAATCATCCATTCCATAAGTAGGATTTAAAGGATAATTTTCTAATTTTCCTAAGAGAGGTTTTTGTTTAATAAAAGCTAAAGGGATAAATTCTGTAATTCCATATGTTTCTTTTTGGATATCTCTTAAAATATCTAAATGTTCAACTCTATCTCTTAATGTTTCTATATGTCCATACATCATTGTAGATGTAGTTGGGATATCTAATTTATGTGCCGCTTTAATTATTTCCGTCCATCTAGAGGTATTTATCTTATTAGGACATATTATTTTTCTAATATTGTCATTTAAAATCTCTGCTGCCGTTCCCGGAATTGAATTTAAACCTTCCATTTTCAATTTCTTTAATATGTCTTCTATTGGCTCATTATTTAATTCTGATAAATGATGAATTTCTTGGGGTGAAAATGCATGTATATGCAACTTAGGATTTATTTTCTTTATGGATTTAAGAATATCTATATAATAATTAAAATCTAATTTAGGATTTATTCCTCCCTGAATACAAACCTCTGTACAATCATTATTATTAAGTTCTACAATTTTTTTTCTAATTACATCTATAGAAAGAGTAAAACTCTCTTCATTTGAATTATCTGAACTAAAAGAACAAAATTTACATTTCTTATAACAGATATTAGTGAAATTTATGTTTCTGTTTATAACAAAAGTTACAATATCTTTTCTTTTTTCAGTACAAATCTGGTTTGCAACATACTGTAGAGCGTTAAATTCTTTTCCTTTAACCTTTAACAATATTAGTGCTTCTTCTTTAGTTAATTCCTCTGAATTTAAAGCACGTTTTAAAATTCTATATACTTCTGGTTTAATTTCATTTAAATATTGTTGCATAACCATTGAGATAAATAATCATGATAATCTTAATACTTTTTACTTTATTAATAAATAAAAAAAACCTACAGAAATATTAATTCAATAGAGATATTCTAATTTTTATTTATGAAAAGCTACTAATTATTTTATTAATTCTTTTTGATAAAAATATCGGATTTTCAATATATTTAGGATAAATAGGGAGCCTCTCGTCTAATATATAATTTATTTCTTCACAAATCTTTATTAAATTCTCTATATTTGACCATTTACATTCAGGATTGATAAAATCTATTGTAACTGGTGAAATTCCCCCAAAATCATTTATCCCTATTTCGATAAAAAGATGTTCATATCCCCTTATAAGGTTAGGTGGCATTTGAAGTGCAATTTCATTTTGGAATATGATTCTCGCAATTCCAACTGTTTTTAACATTTCTCTAATTGATATTTTTTTTTCAAGTTGATATTCAATTCCTTGTTTAGGAGTAAAATTTTGGATTATAACTTCTTGAATATGACCATAGTTTCTGTGAATTTTTTCTATTAAAATTAAGTCCTTAATCCTATCCTTAAATGATTCTCCAATTCCAATCAGTAATCCTGTAGTAAAGGGTATCTTCAATCTTCCCGCATTAATAATATGTTCAATTCTTTTTTCAGGTAATTTTCCAGGGGAATTTTCATGAACTCCTCCCTTTTTAAAAAGTTTTGTACTAGTACTTTCTAACATTAAGCCCATACTTGCGGAATGATCTTTTAACATCCGTAATTCATTATAATCTAATAAACCTATATTAATATGAGGTAATATCTTTAGATTTAATAAAATGTTGCAGATATCTTTCACATAATTTATAAAATTTATTTTTCCTATTTTATTTAATTCTGATTGAACTCTATCATAAGAATCTGGTCTTTCTCCCGACATCAATAAAGCTTCTTTACAATTGTAAGCAATTGCATTTTCTGTTAAGTTTTTGATATGATTTATATCCAATAAAATCGTATTCCTGCTATTATTCCCTTTTGGAATTTTATAATGATAAAAACAATATTTACATTTATTAATACAATAATTTGATAAAGATAATGTAAAATTTTTTGAATATGTGACTGTTTTTCTTTTTTCTTCTGATAATTCTGCTCTTATTCCTTTTATTTTTTCTCTGATTTTTTTTAGGGATAAATTACTTAAATATTCTATCTTCGATGATTCCATCATAGGTTCTTCCTTATATATTTTAGAATAGCATAATCATTTCGGTTTTTAATATCGATTAATTCGAATCTTTTAGCTTGAATCATCCTTTCAAATCCATCTCCCTCAACCAAACTTTTTGCATCTTCTCCACCTACAATCCATGGAGCAATAGTTAATCGTATCTCATCAATTAAATCATTTACTATAAAACTCCAATTTAAAATTCCCCCGCCTTCCAATAAAATCTTCTTAATACCATTTTCCCATAAAATAGGCATTAATTTTAACAAATTAACCCGTTCACCATGACCAGATTTAATAATTGTTATGTTCTTTTTTGTTTTAAATTCTTTTACTCTTTCATTTGGGACGTTTTCAGTCGTACAAATGATCGTAGGATAGATTTCAGGCATATAATTTATTACCTCAGAATCTATTGAAATTGCCAAATTACTGTCTAAAATAATTCTATAATAACCATTATGATTATAATATTTAATATGTAACTTGGGATTATCTTTTATTATTGTACCCTTTCCTACCATTATCGCATCAACTTCTGTCCTCAATTTATGGACTTCTTTCCAATCATCTTCATCAGATAATTCTGGATCTCCTGATTTTGAAGCAATTTTACCATCAATTGTCATAGCAGCGCTAAGAACTATATATGGTGTCTCAACGTCCATAATTAATATTCCTATTTTTTCTATTTTGAAATTTAATAATCAATTTTTATAAAAATTACATGAAAATATAAATTTTCTTTAAAAGAGAATATTTGGCTGATCTTTTAGTAATTTTAATATGATAAAAAATGTTTAAATTTTATTAATTATCTTTTAAAAACCTGTTCTCCTTTTATATATACTTTTTTTATATTTTCTGGTTTACATCTTTGAACAATTAAAGGATAGATAAGGTTATAATCCATTTCAGTGGAATAGAAATTAATATCACTTAGATCAATTATGAAAAATTCTGCAGATTTACCTTTTTCAATAGAACCCATGGTTTTATCAAGTTTGAAATTTCTTGCAGCATTAATAGTTACCATCTTCAACAGATCTATTGCTGTTAATTTGATATTTTTATTATTTTTATTTAGAATATTAAAGATATTGTATAAATATCTCATTTCTTCAAATAAATCTGGTGAATTTGTCATTAAATTATCAGTTCCTAATGAAATTGGTAATTCTAATTTCAGAGTTTCAATGATTGGAGGAAATCCAAGTCCAAAATAGCTATTATTGATTGGACAAAAAACTAATGATAAATCATTTGATTTAATCCGTTGTAAATCATCTTTGATCAATTGCGTCCCATGAATGATTACATCAACTAGTTTATCTGAAATAAGATTCGTAATTAAATTTTCTTCCCTCCTTTTTTCGGCACAATGGCAGGCTATTAATTTATCACTTTTCTCTTTAAGTTTTCTTAAGCGTTCTAGATTGTCTTGATTAATTCTATTATAATTTGGTAATCCTATACCATCAGATAAATTAAAAACACCCCTTATATCTTCAGTTGCCTCAAATCGTCCATAAATCTGATAATTAATAGGAAGATCTATCAAAGCTTCCTTTAATAAATTAATACCCTCAATACCTCTTTCTCTAAAATCCATAAAACAAGTAATTCCATTTGACAACATTTCTTTAACTGCATTTTGAATTCCCATTATTTTGGTTTCTTTTGAAACTCTATCCAATAATCTATGTTTTAAACCAATTGGTGCTGAAACTATTTGTTCTAACTCTTTATTATATCCCATTTCTTTGGCAAAATTATCACCAATATGAGTATGAGAATTAATAAAACCTGGAAGTAATGTTAAATTAGATCTATTTTGTGATATATCTATTTCTTTTTTTGGTTCTTTAAAGGATATATTTGTTATTATTCCATTATCGTCAATTTCTAAATTTATACGCTCTTTAAACTCTAAATCATCGCCAATTAAACCATAAGGACAAGAAATGTTTTTAATAGGTTTTCACTTCTTTTAAAAAATATTTTTTTATTATGGATTAATAATTATAGGTTTAAATTTAAAATTATGAAATTTAGTAAAACCTTTACTATTTATTGATTGTTTTTTATTTTGTTAGGATAGAGATAGGGAAATAAAAAAGTAATTCACCTATTAAAATTAGATTTGTACTAAAAATTATTTTGATAATGGTTAATGGAGAAATATTAAAAAATAAAATGGATTCTTCCTTTTTTAACATAGAATATTAAAAATAGAACTATTCCATAGTGATTTAAATTCATCAATTTAAAAAAGATCTTCAAGATTCAGATTCTGATTTTACATTGCCTATTGATAAAGTTGGTATTGTAAATGTTGAGAAAAAAGTTGAAATTGTTCAAGAACATAAGAAATTCTCTTTTTATCCAAAAATCTCAGCTTTAATCTCACTTCCAAGTTCTCAAAGAGGAATCCACATGTCTCGTAGCTCAGAAACAATTGAAGAGGTTATTAATGAAGTTATCTTTAAACCAACACCTACTATCGAAAGAGTTGGAGACCAAATTACAAAAAAATTATTACAACGACACCCTTACACGTCAAAAGTGGAAGTTAAGTTAGAAGGAAAGATTATTGTTCAATTAAGAGAAAATAATTACGGAAATATTCAAAAATCTTATGATGTTAGTTCATATACATTTGCTAAGAAAAAAAATATGGGAGAGATTGATTTTAATTATTATATTGGCACAAGCGCTATAGGTATGACAGTATGTCCCTGTGCAAAAGAGATGAGCCAGGAATATGCTGAAGAAGTAATAAAAAATCGAAAAGATATTGAAATTTCAGAGGATGATATCCAGAAAATAATTAATATATTACCCTTTTCATCTCATAATCAAAGATCAAAAGGTACCATTATTTTACAGATAAAGGATTTGGAAAATCATGAAGTGGATATTCTTGAATTAATTGATGTTATAGAAGAAAGTATGTCCGGTAGAATACAATCTGTTTTAAAAAGGCCTGAGGAAGCAGAATTAGTTAGAGGAGCACATTTAAAACCTCTTTTTTCTGAGGATGTTATTAGAGGAATGGCTAAAAATTTCATTAAAAAGGATTTCCCTCATTTAGAAAATAATTTTAAAGTTAAATTTAAAATAGAAAGTTATGAGTCTATTCATCCTCATAATGTATATGCTGAAATGAAAACGACTATAGGAGAATTAAGAAAAAATTTAAAAAATGAATAATTTTTGAGAGATAAATTCCAAGAAAATATAATAAGCACTTTTAATGAACGAAATTATAGCTATAGAAGGAGATTATGTAAAATCTAAAAAAAGTTCTTTATTTTTTGATGTTAAAGGGGTTCAACACCCAAAAGACAGGACAATTTGTTTTGTACGATTTGTACCTTCTCTTGATGGAGATAGGATAATTAATGGTGTAAATTACAAAAAAATATACGATCTTCAAGAACGGTATACTTTTCTTAAAAATAAATATCCAGAATATCTTTTTTATTCTAAACAGTTTGATATGGAATTGCAGGGAATTAAAAATGAAGAAATTGAAGAAATCTTTTCCCCAAGAAGTTATTATAGAAAATTACAGAGTGAAAAATTGACAACTTCTAATGAATTAAGAGCATTAAATCTCTGTGAACTATTTATTGAAAAGGGAGAGATTCCTAAAGACTCAATTGGAATAACAGGATCTCAAATGGTAGGATTAAATAAAGAAGATTCTGATATAGATTTAGTAATATATGGTACACAAGTTGGAATTAACTTTCAAGAAAAAATCGAAGAACTATTTTTAACTTCAAAATTCTGTAGGGAATATACATTTGATGAGTTTAAATTGCATTATAAATTGAGAGCAAAGGGATCTAAGATTGCTTTTGATGATTTTTTAAAATATGAAAAAAGAAAACTCCATCAGGGAAAATTTCATGGTATAGATTTTTTTATAAGATATATCAAAAATCCTGAAGATTGGGAAGAGAGTTATTATGAATGCCAATATAAGAATTATGGTAGAATTAAATTAAAAGCAAGAATTATTGATGCTAAAGACTCGATTTTTACTCCCTGTAATTATAAAATTGAAGTTATTGATATTCAAGAAAAAAATAAATGGCTGAAAAAAATAAATACTATAGATATAAAAGAAATTAAGTCCTTTAGGGGAAGATTTTGTGAACAAGCCAAAGAAGGAGAATTAATTTACGCTGAAGGTAAAATTGAAAAAGTCTTAATTAAAAATAAACAAATTTACTACAGAGTTATAATAGGAAACACAAAGACCGATAAAATGTTATTACTTTAATTAATTCCTTCAAGAATTTATAATAATTTTAATATTGATGTTATAATCTAGATTTTATTGCTTAAATGTATTATTTTAGTTCATTTGGTTAATATAAAATCTTTTTTAGATTTGTTGTTATTAGATTTTTATTTAATTGTGTATAAATATATTATGTATACAGGTTATATTATATATATAACAAAGCATTTATGTATATGGGAAACTATAATATAATTAAAACACAAAAAATATAATTATAATGAGGTGATAATAAAAAGGTAATGCTTTGAAAAAAAGATTAGAATGGACTGGACATTTAATAATTTTCTCCAATAATATAAAAAATAAAAAAATGAGGTGATAAAATAAGGATAGTATATT